>QWBZ01000002.1_pt1 | contig 282441 bp, 263 predicted proteins | sample 1972441 | NCBI WGS metagenome assembly QWBZ01 (sample SAMN09866721, study PRJNA288562) | Human oral metagenome isolate term6_saliva, whole genome shotgun sequencing... | isolation source: mouth | host: Homo sapiens | place: USA: California
CTATAACATTCATAGCATAATCGCTATCAAATTGTACTAGAATACTAGCTAACTGATTATCAGATTGAAGCTCGTATTCTCTGTTGTTCATAAGGAAATCTAACATTAGGCGGTACCTCGGTTATAACGACGAAAAGTTTACAAAGTTCTTATCTATTTGTAACCAGTAGCTTAATTTTTTATATTGAAGAATGTAGATATTACGCCATTTGTCGATAGGTTAGTTTGTATCTGGATCTAACCAATTTATCATTATCATCAGTTTTGAATGTGAAATAACTTCTCCCTGTTACTATTTTAAAGAAATAGTAGAAGTCATCCATAAGATCATAGCCATATTTATTATTAATATCATTCTGTAATATAGTAGAAACGGCATGATGGAAACTAATAACCCAATACTGCATATCTTCAAATTCTTTTGCAGTTTTTTGAATATTTAGGAATCCCAATCCTAATAGTATTCTAAATTGAATAAGTTCTAATAGAGAGGCAGATTCTTTTGATTCTAATTCATCCGCTAACTCTTCTTTATCAATATAAAGATCTTTAGTATTAGAATCTACAATGACTCCTTTCATTTCGCAATAATGATGGTTGTCATCATATATATCTTCTAATTCAAATTTTTCTAAAAACTTTATATTTCTAAATGAAGTTTTATAAGATTTTACTAATTCTGAGTTTAAGACCTCATCTACTATATTATCTAACGACTTACTCATTTTATTGTATTAACTCCTCTTATCATAACTCTTATTATATTTTTAATCTTAGCTCTATTGCAATCCGTTATCTTCTTTATTGTTTTCATAATAAAGATCACGCTCTCCAGCGTTCATAAGATTATATATAGAGCTTTGAGACATTTCATCTTCATCTTTATTAAAGTCTAAGAAAACAGATGTAGGAAGGTTGTTGTTATTTGATGCCATAGAATATTCATCATCAATAGATACATCATCTGGATTGATTTTGTATTTTCTAGCATATGCTTCTCTTACAACTGGATTTTGAAGCATTTCCCTTAAGAGTGCAGTTTCTTGCTTACGCTGTTTCATCATATATTCCCCGAATAATGTATCTACAGCTTTCTGCATTTCTCCCATTTGTTTTTGTACTTCAGTACCTCTATCATCGTCAGATCTATTTATATATTCGATCTCTTGAGTGATATCAGTCATATTCTCATCAATACCCATATCGAGAATTTCATCAATATCATCTTCTGTTTTGATAGAGCTTTTTTCTATACCAAATAATTCTCTTAAGTTTTTACCTTCATACCATACATACAAACCTACAAGGTATGAGAATATTTGGTCATCATGTGTTAAGGCAGAGTGTTCTATCTTACCATTACGTTTTACTTCCAACCCACGCATTTCTTGATAGATGCTTGGAGAGATAAACTTGTCTTTATGATAGGTAACACGTTCTCTTAATATTTCTATTAATAGATCACGAACGTTGTTTGTAGATGTGAGACCATATACTTTTGTCTTACGTTTATTTCTAATAATACGATTACCATCAGTAGTTTCTTCTAGAACTCTATCTTTAATTTCATAATAAAGGTTTTTCTTTACTGGAGTTTCCAAAAGTTTACCAATTACCGAGAGTCCGTAACCGTTGTCTTTTGATATTGACGCAACTCAATATCAGATGGTCAATTCCATTCCACCCTCATTACAAGGAGTGACGAGATCATATGTCGTCCCTATTTCCGATATAGGGCCAGGATTTTTCTTCCACCATAAGCTTGTGGTTCTACGCCCCCGCCAGGGGCTGATCGTTGAACGTATATCTATTAAATAGATATTTCGCTGCTAAACTAGGCCATTTGCAAACTTTTTAAACCATCACGATTATCATCACTGATTGCGTTGTGGTATTGCAACTCTTAACAGCCCTTTCTAAGCAATTAACTCTGTAGGAATATAAGGATTACTCCTTATACTGTGCTTACTTACACCATTACGTTCTACATTTACTACGGCATTAGGCATCATATTAGTTACTAGATATTGAACTACCCTAGCAAGTTCTATATTAGAAATTGTATTACATTTCAAATCGGCAAATACTCTAGTAGTTTTAGAGTCTATACAAGTAATACAAGAACTATCTTTGGATACACCACCAGATGGATCGACACCAATGATTGGTGGATATTTAGGAACTAAGTTAGACTTTAATGGGATTTCTTCATAAATATTAAATTGATATTTACCAAAAATAAGAAGTGTCTTCTTAGGTTCTTTACAATATTTACGAATACCATCTAATTCATCTTTAGTGAATGGGTTATTTTCGGATTCATCTGACCATTCAAGAAGAATTTCACGACGAATAAGAGGCCAGTCCCATTCAAGTTCTTTACATTGTCTTTCAAACCATTCTTCTGTATAGCCAAGTTGTTGGTAAGTGAATTGAATGTGGATAAAGCTTGATAGTTTATTAGCATCTACAATTTCCCGTAATTGTGGATATGTAAGATCATACCATTGTTCACTAAACTTAGAAGCATTATTCAATACTGTATAAGCATATTTACCTTCGTCATTAGTTAAGAAGCCAGGAGTCGTAGTATATACTACACCATAAGGAACATTGTTTTGTTTAGCAATTTCAATGGCCTTACTCATCGCTGGTCTCATATTACCATAGATGGTTTTCATGAATGGAATAAATGCAAATTCGTCAGCCCATAAGAGAGGGAACGTTTGACCCCGAAGTAAATTAGCTGCAGCCATTTCATTTCTGGCTTTAGCATAAGTTTTAATATTGTTTCGATTGATCGCATTTTCCATATAAACTTGGGTACTTTGTACTTGTTTCTTACGAGTACCATCCATTGTAAACTTAGAGTCAAATCTAAGATAAGATGGAAGCAAGTCACGAATATTTCTAATACGAGATAAGTTCAAACGACAGTCTTTAGCTTCTTTGTTTAGAAGAGAGATCTGTGTATTCTGTGTTCTAAAGTTATAAACGTATGTATAAAGAACTGCAGTACCAATTGTCTTACCAGTCTGACGAGGCTGTAGTAATAAACAGTCAAAGTTCATGATTGCCATATATAGGAATGCCATATTACCACGATTCAATAAGAACTTTGATGGTTCACCAGATGATGGAATTCGTACTACTTCTCTAAGATAATACCAGAAGTTATTTCTAACTTCTGCTAATACTTTCATTTTATAAACGGTACTTAAATTAGGATCATGAGGATCAATATTAGCCAAATCTGGATCTAATAGTGCTAGCATAAATCTATGATTTTTAATACCTATAGATTTGAGATAGTTACTCATCTCTATAAAGGTTTGATTAGTTGTTGATCTATGATAATAAACCCTCTGCCCTTGATTCTCGACCATTCTAATTTCATTTGAAGGCATGATTGAAAATAGTCCTCCTTTAACTAGAAACTAATCTTAAAAGCAGATTATTATGTAAATGTCGCAGTTTATAAAATTAGATTTAAACGTATACTATAGTAATGAATATATTTATACCATAGGAGGAATAAATGGAAACAGTATATTTACAAGTGGTGGATTATGCATATAGAGATTTATTATCTCGCATATTTGGGTCTGATAATCAAATGCTTGAAATGTATCATACTTTATTTTTAGTAATATTCTTAATTATCTTTGCTAACAAAGGTATGAATTTTCTTTTAAGAAGAAATCATATAATATCTAAGATAGTATCTTATTTACTTTATTTTATAATCATAATGATAGACGTGTGTTTAATTTTGGGGTTATATTAAAATGAAAGAATCTTTTTATACTAAAAGCTGTGAGTTTGCAGTAGAAGCTTTTAATTATTTAAATACTAGAGTCAATAGGACGAGAATACCTTTTTTCCAATTAGATACATCTCCCAATAATTCCAGTATGGGTCATGTAGTAAATGGGGTAATGACTTTAAATATTCATAATATTTTAGAATTAGCAAAAAATAATGATAAGTACAATTGGCCTAATATTAAAGGTCTTATTATACTTACGATAGTTCATGAGTTATCTCATATTAATCAAAATATAGATTATGACAGATTTAGTAAAGATGATGCATATCATGATAAGATAGAGATGGAAAATCATTATAATGCATTAAATTTTATTCTTAATAGAGAGGAAGAATTACATGGAGTTTTTGGAGATTACAGTGATGATATTTGTTTGGATCTTGAGCTAACACAACAATGCTTAGAGAATCCACAGTATAAGAATTCTTATAAAATGAGAAATACAGATACAGTTGCTATGATTACAATGGTAAATATGTTTAGTAATGTATCTAAAGCAGAAAGATCTAGGATCTATACTTTGATGATGAATGCTACTAGAGTAGTAGTTCATTATAGAGAAACAAAAGAAGGACCTATATTATTTTCTGATATAGTAAAAGATGAACGTGGTATCTGGTATACTTATAAGATATTTAATATAGTGAAGTTCTTATACAAACTTCCAGCATATAATGCATTGATTATGGCAGAAGGGGGAACTGATCTAGTATTCTATATGACTAGAGAAGAATCATCTACTCCTATATCTGAGAATGCTGGACAATATGTAGCGAATATTATTAATCCACAATAAGAGTAGGGTATAGGCTTCATGCCTATACCCTTATTTTTTTTAATTTTCTTTTTTAAGATTAATGAATAATTCACACCAGTTTTCTAGTGTAAGATCTACTAATTCTAATATATCTTCTTTTTTGTATTTGTCTGCAAATTCATAATCTTTATCAATATATTCTATTACTGATTGATAAATGCGTTCAAATAGTTTATTATATAAATCGCTATCTATTGACCCTTTATTACCTTCAAATAAAACAGTCGAATAGAAATTTTTAAAATCTTTTGTATCCATTATGGCTGATACAGATTTGCCATCTAGACTTCCATAAACATTTCTAATTGTTTTTAGTCCATTTTCATCTAACGTTAAATTCTTATCTTGGTATTCAAAATAAATTGTAAAGATATTAAATAATGTGGCTCTTATAACTTCATTTACGAATGCCTCATATACTTTATCCTCTCTTTTTCTTTCATACTCAGAAACACTACATTGATCAAATAGTCTGCATACGATTCTATTTCTAATAGACTTGCAACTACTGATGGTCTTCTTATATAAAATTCTTGTAACTCTCCAAGTACTAATTGTGTATTTAAGTTCTTTTTTTATAAAACCTAAATTTGTATGACTTCTTAAAAGAGTATAATAAGTTAGTACAGATACAATGCAGATTACATATACTGCTGCAATCAAGAATAATTTGTCTGAAGATATAACGTCAGACTCAGAACCTATAGATATAAAATAATGGTTTAGAATATATGGAGTAAATGCACCTAAAATTATAGTGCCGATAATAACCCCAAAATATGTAGCCTGTAATCTCCATCTGTACATCAAATGAGCTAATATAATACTAGCCAAATCTTTTTTTAGTTTGAAGCTAATTATAATATCTTTCATAGTATAGCCTATCCTTGTATAAGATTCTTTACTCTCCGTTTTAAGAAATCTTGCACATATCTATAGAATTCGTCCTCTTCAAACATACTAGGGATATTATCGCTTGCTGAATATTTTGCTAAGAAGATTTTTTGATAAGTTGATCTAAAATGAGCTCTATCAAAGAGATTATATCTATCGTCTCTATCTTTTCTATCAACGCCTAAGATACAATCAAATAAGTCATTATAAATTTTATTTGAGCTTAATACATTCTCAAATTTATCATTTAATTCTTTATCATCATCAGATTTGCGTCTGATGATGCTATGTTTTCTTAACATGCCAATTCCAGGTGATAATAAATAAACCTTATCTGGGAAAACATCTAACCCACAATAGATTGAAGAGAATTCATCTATATCTAAGAACAATTTTCTAAAAGGAACACCTAAATCCTTATACCCAGATTTAGTAGAATTTAATGGTTGGGTTAGGCATAGGTGATTAATAGCAGAATCAAATATTTTGCCTTTGTTCATAATATTATATACCAAAGTGGATAATAGCCATCTATCAAGAATAATAATAATCTTTTCACTCTCTAATTTAGGAGCTATGATATTATTAAAAGTATCCTTCATGTTTATAATCATCAAACTTTGAAGAATATCAGTAGGATAATTTTCAATAGTTAACAACTCTCTGATCTTTTTATATATCTCACTACCATCATTATATGGAAGAGATAAAGTCATAGCTATATAACCATCGAATTCTTCAGGATGACTGTTTATGTAATCAGATAACTTTTTACATGTTGTAGTTTTACCAGAACCATCGGTTCCCTCTACAACAATTAGTTTACCTAAACGATTATTACTTGAAAACATATATACCCTCCTTTAGATATTATTAAAGTGTTGTTTTAAATTGTCATAAGAATAAAGAGTATACCAGCTAAGGTATACTCTTCTGTCTTTGTTATTATTAGAAATAATCAGCAACACCATTCAAGATTTCATTTTGAATAGCTTCTTCTAAGGACAATACAATTCTATCACCATTTTTCAATTGCATAGATACTGTACGACCATCTTCATTTAGATTGATTCCATTATATAAGCAATCAAATGTTTCTAGTACTGTTTTGATATTAGCAGATTCGGAAATCAAGAAAGAGTTAATTTGAGATTGAGTTAATGGTACTAAAATTTCAGAAGATTCTGCAAGGTTACCATATTTAGCAATATTATTAATTTCTTCACTACGACGGAATAATTCAGAAGTAGGATTGATTTTATAATACTTCATATCGCCATATTGACCAACAGATTCTGTTGTTACGATAGAAGTAGTATATGCTTTAGAATGGGAAGGGAAATATACACGGTCATATGTAATGATTTGCATACCCTTTACAGTCATTCTACCATTCTCATTTGCTAAAGAACCAACTGCTCTAAGAGAGAAAGAAGGTTTTTGACTATCTCTTAAATCGTCATTAAAAGATCTGCCTAGATCATTATTAGTACCACGGAAATGAGCTTTTACAAAATTACCATCCATCCAAAGTTTAGTATACCATACTTGTTCTAAAGTTGGATCGATTTTACTTTGACGTGCAAGAGTTGCATCAGATGGATGACCTGCTTCACCTTTAAAGTTACCAGTTTCTACTAGTTCTCTAGTTCTATCGGAGTTGATACCTTTTTCCAATTCATCTGTTGGATAGTATCTTCTATTACGGTTAACTTCATCACCTTCTTGAAGTACACCTTCAGCGATGATAAATCCATTTTTATTTACTTCTTTAACAGTAAATTCTACATTAGCTCTAGTTTCTTCACAGATAATAGAACCTACAAGATTATTTGTATCCAATTATTTTTCACCTACTCTTTAATTCATTATGTATAGAAATTACCTATATGTTTCCCATATACCTATAAGCAGTAAGATAAGAGTAGATCTTAGTGATCTACTCTTTATTCTTATTTATTTTTGTGGGATTTTTCTTTTTTAGGAGAAGCTTCATTATTTTCCACTTCTACAGAACCAGTTACATCAGCTTGTTCTAAAGATTCTTTTTGTTGTTCTTCCACTTGAGGTTTTACTTCCTCTTTTTTAGGTTCAACAACTGCAGCTTCGGAACTATGACCTGTAACAGTTTCAACGATAGGTTCAGAATATCCTTCTGTAATAGCTTTAGCAGTTTGGATATTTGGGAACTTGGATGGACCGTTGTATGTATTGTAGTTATCAAATCCCAATGGAACTGTAATACCACCAGCTAATACTTCTTCTACTTTTGCTTTGTATTCTAAGCAGATAGCGATATCTTCATCTCGAAGAATAACAAGATTGCAAGTACCTGTAAAGCGAACTCCATTAATAGAGAATGCTTTATCACAGTATACGTTAACTAATTTTTTAACCATTTACTATTACCCTCCTAAGGTATATAAGAGAATTAGATTATTAATTAATCGTCATCCTCATCATATTCCATATATTATTTTTTCATAAAAACTCTCATATCAATTCTAAAATTATTCAGATTTGTGGATTGTTGACCAAACCATTCTATCAAATCTAATATATTATCTGGAGTTTTATTAGATTCTAGATCACGTTTTATATACCTAAACATTGCTTTCAACTTACTAGTACCTTTAATAATAATAGGATACTCGCAAAGCTCTGGGTGTACGGTAAATATTGGATATAGGTCTACTCCTTCTAATATCATTTTATGAGATTTAGATATACAAAATTCTAATATTTTGATACGCCAATTTCTACGCTCAATAATTAATTGTTTCTTTTTAGGAGTGATCGGATTTTCTCCCTCTTCAAATTCTGATTGATAAGAGTCGATGAACTTTAAATACTTTGGATTCTTTCTAATAAACTCATAAAAAGTTTTATAATTATCCTTACAATATTTTACTAACCAATCACTATCTTGAGGATACATTATAACGTCTAAATTTAAAAGCTCAGCTTTATATTTTTTAGCTAATTCAAATGATAATGTGGTTTTACCAGATGCTGCATATCCCAAGATAAAACATATATTGAATTTTCTTCCATTCTTAAATCTATCAAGATTTAGACATATATCTTCATCATCGAAAAATAATGCATGGTCTATTTCTGATTTGAATAGGCTCACTTAGTCATCACCCTTATCATTGGAGTCCTTTTTGTCATCATTGTCAGAGTCGTCTTTATCCTCATCAGAATCATCGTCCTCGTCTTTATCGTCAGAATCCTCATCGCCGTCAGAGTCTTCATCAGAATCATCGTCCTCATCATCGTCGTCTTCTTCATCCTCATCATCTTCATCGTCGTCCGAGTCATGATCATCATCATCATCGTCCTCGTCGTCATCCTCATCTTCGTCTTCATCTTCGTCGAAGTCGTCTTCTTCGTCTTCATCATATTCAGAATCGGAATCAGAATCTTCTTCCTCTTTTTCATCTGTATCAGATTTTTTATCATCAACGATATCAACTAAGATTGTATCACCAGCATATTCGCCTTTAAGGATTTCTTCTTCAGCTTCTGTTTCTTCATCGATAATTGCATCGATTACAGACATAACAGCATCTTCATGTAAATCTTCATCAAATTTACCTTCTACCATGATATCAACGTTTAGGTTATCTAAAGCCATCTTTTATACCTCGCTTATTATCTTATTCATTAAAATTAGTAATAGGTTGTGGGAAAAGCATGTTTTGATCTTCATCATACTCTTGAGCTTCTTCATCCCATCCACACATGAAATCAATAGTGGAACCATCGATATCATTATCACCAATCATCATATCTTCTAATAGATCTTTTTTAATATCATTTGCAATGATTTCATCTACTGGTCTAGACATTAGTATCCTCCTATATTATATTCTTTTTAATCCATTACTACTAATGTAGGAAATATCAATTATTTGCCTTCTAAATAAGATTTACCATTAGTATTGCAAGAATTATCATCTAAGTATTTTTGATAATCAGGACTGCTTGCTCCAGCATTAGGAGTATCCCCGTTTGGTTTACCACCAGATTGCAATCCAGTCATATAAGATCTTAGCATATATAAAATCATAGGAATTTCATAATAAAGATCTTTAGTAAAGTAGTAATCTTTACATTCCAAACTTTCCAAATCTTCTAAATTTAGATTGAATGGGTCTGCAGTCTTATTCATATAATTGATAATAATATTCTTATAGAAGTCTTTCTTATCTTCAGTATAAGGATTATTATTTACAATTCTATCAAATAGATCCATGCTAATCCAATTGATAGGATCTGCATTAAATTTATTTCTAAGGTTAATAGATAACTCCCAATACTCTTCCATACGATCTACTAATAGACTATTAGGATCATGAACTGGTACTGGATAGCAACTATTTAGATGCATCTTAGGATTTACATTTTCAATATCTCTAAAGATTGTTCTAGAGTATTCTATAGCGAATGTATCTGGTTTATGAACTGCCTGAGATATATATAAATAGAAATCATCACTTTCAGAGAAAATGCCTGTTCTAATTAAGAACTCTATCAAATAGGGATCATAGATAAACATTCCTAAATAACCATATACAAAGGTTTGAATATTTCCTTTATAGAATAGATTAATATAGAATGATTTAAGCATGGTGTATGCATCTCTAACTCTATCTAATAATTGAGCATCATCAGATAAAAGCATTGGAGAAAGATTAGTGCCTACATTACCAGGCATATATTCAAATTCATTTACAAGAAGTTTACCATTAAGGAAACCATAAGATCTTTCACTAGAAGTTTCTAGATTATATCTAATCTTATAGAAGTTAGCCCCAGATTCTAATGTATCTGGACTACAAGAGTTTACTCTAAATAATAGAGTATTGTCTCTAAGATAAGTAATCATAAAATAATCATCAACACAAGGGATGATTGTATTAGGAAGAATAATTGCTTCACCTTCAATAGGAGACTCAGGACCGAATTCCCCTCTTTGAAGATCTATCATCATTCTTTCTATACCATAGATTTGGAAGTTTTTGATTTTATTATATCTTAGAGGTGTATTCTCCCCTAGTTGATGATATACTTCTTTATCACCTTGGTCTAAGGTGGAGTGTTTATCATTTATATTCCAATAAGTTACTGTTGTAGGTTTCTTATCAGTAAATAAATAATAGGGGTTATTTGCTAAACGATTCTGTAAACCTGTTACAAGGCTTTCGGTAGTTTTTCTATAATTCGTATTAGTAAAACTTCCCATACTATATTTCACCTCCGAATAAGTAAATACAAGATTATATTGATGTGAACTTAGTACCATTAAACAAAAAAGAATACGGAATCCCATAATAGGATTCCGTTATTAATTATATCATTTCGCTAATATTTTCAATGTAGGATGAAATCACTAATTTAGATTCTTCTCGTAGTTCTTCTACAGACTTGCTCTCATCTAACAATATACCACAATTCTTAGTATATTTATCATACAACTTATAGAGCTTTGTCTTTTTGTCTACCCAAGAAGATAATCCATTCTTATCAGAGTCTTGTTCTATTAGATTTTTGGCTTTACCTGTTATACTAAATAAAGCAGCAGAAGTTAGTCTAGCAATGTTATGCTTCTTAACTGCATCACTTTTAGAAGTATTCATAGAGTTTACCTCCATATCTTTTAAAGAAATATCTCTTCTTTAAATCAGTAATATCTTTCTTCTTATAGTTTTATTAGCAATTAGTTTATAGAGTCATAAAAAATAATGATAGGATAAACAAATATATAGTATAGAGTGTGTATATGTAATAAATATATTTAACCCTAAAGATAACAACTACTTTGTTTAGCTTTTGTTTATTCCTTACCATATTATCAAATCTACTGGCTTATGATTTGACATGGTTAACCTCTTAAAAATAATAAACATAACTCTTTTTATTTATTTTCTATAAACTATACTAACGGCATGAGAAAATAAGACTTCATTTTAAAAAAGTATTTACAACTTTTCCTTTCTTGTAAATAACACATATAACACTATAACGCGTTTGCCGTAGTCACGAGCATAACGATTATTACATATACCCCTATACTAATTGCTCCTTATCTTTATATAAGATAAAAAAATACACGCACTACAAAACAAACACACAGGGATAAGGTCTTAGACCTTATCCCACCCTCTGTGTCTAAATATAAAGTCTTACCCAAATGTTTCTAATTAGTTAAATACCTTAAATCCTGGATGATTTACACCTTTTAATTTATTAGATATAGGATTTGTATAGTCTTTGTTAGGATCAAATGCTGGAACATCATTAGAAGGTTTTTGTTCTTCTTTAACTACTTCTTCTGGTTTGTAATGTTTCCTACAACGAGCATTTAATTTGATTACTTCTTTTTTAATATGACGAGCAGGATCTATGCCTAATTGAATAAAGATGTCTGCCATTAGATTTAAAATGAAAGATCCTGTTATAAACCCAATTCTATCAGCTCTTGTCTTCCAATTAGGATATACATCATCCTCATTCCATTCTGGTAGTTCTAAGGAATCGAAATCTACTCTGTTACCATAATTTTCAAAGATATATTTCAAAGGTTCTTTTTCTTTATTGATATCTTTTTCTAATTTAGGGAAGTGAATAATACTTGGATCTTCAGAGTCTGGTTTAGCAAGTGTTAATGTTTCATAAGCATATTTCAATTTATTGAAATATAGTTCTTCTACCAAACTTCTATTATAGCTATTAAAGATAATCACGTCTTTAGGAGTACCATTTAGTGTTGTTACATTAAAGAATACATAATTGTCTCTATCATAGCTAAATGGAACTTTAATAACTCCTGTAAAGTATTTGTATTTGTATTCTGAAAAGACATGGCGATTATAATGAATTAATCTAATATCTCTTTTATTATTCTTACTAGTACGAGCTAAAGATGGTGATCTTAGATCTTCTGGTACTTCTCTAATATCCATGAATTTCATAGTGGATTTGTAATTATATTTTACACTAGAAAAATCATGGTTTTGAATATAGACTTCAAATTCTTTCATTCTATATTTCCTCCTTATTCTTAGCATAGCTTATATACATATTCACTTATCTTATCTTTTGATACTCCAAAATCTTTTTCTCCTTCATACATATTCACATGAACGTATACAGGAATTCCTAGAGGAGATATTTTTGCTTTAACACCTTTTAGTACATAATCTTCTATATCATTATCTATATAGATATGAAAGGTTACATCTATGAGACTTTGTGTAGTAATAAAATACTTAATAAGGCTTATGTATGTATTACCACCAATAGCTGCAAAGATATTATTATTTCTATTAGCACCTCTTAGATTATAGAATACAGATAAGATATCAAATGTACCTTCTGCTATATGAATATCTATATGGTCATAGATATTACAAACTGAAGGGATAATATAATATCCACTTCCTTCTCCATCTGAGATAGTATATTTTATATATCTACTATCTAAAGATTTATGAACTTTCTTTCTAGCTTCATCATTCATAAGATTTCTAAATATAATAGCTGAGTTGTTATTATTTAAGAATCCTATAAAGACGTTATTGATAGTATCTGCAATTTGTTTTGATCTAGTTACTTTATTAAATTTGTTGTGGTTTAGAAATTCATATAAGCTTAAGATTATTTTACAAGATGCTAAATCTTCATAAGTTAGATTCAGACCCAATCTTTTATTAAGATAACTCAATTTATATGCTGAAATTTTATTATCTTGTGGAATTGGTACTTGTAAATTCAATTTACCTTGTCTATTTAAACGATACCTGCTTAAATTAGACACTCTCTTATTGTTAGTTTCGATCTCAGATAATAACTCTGAGTCTATGATGTCCCCACGTCCTGTAAACTCTTCTAGGACCTCTTTGGTTAAAATCCCTCTATGATTGATATTTCTAAAACAATTAAACATTGGAGGTTTTCCATCAAGTCCTAAAGAGATATACATGTGATGGCCTGTATCAGTCATACCTTCTCTATTACATAGAGGACAGTTTATAGTTACTTCTCTTTTAGCCGATGCATCTTTAGAATCAGGGAACAGCAAATGAAGCTGTTCCCTTAGTCTGTCTGATAATTGGGTATTGATTAGATCTTTATTCTCCATTGCTGTTCACCTTCTTTCATTATTAAAGTATATGTATCAGATTAGCATTACAAATCTACATACTTCTTCTGATACAATATCTGGAATTACATTGATTGGTCTACCATTGTTTTCTGGGTTATGATAATCAATCGTTTGGAATTCAGATGATAGAATTTGAGCAATAAGCATTAAGATTACATCATGCTCAATCTTAGGATTATTATACTTCTCATGAATCATTGGGAAGTATTTAGACGCTTCAATCTTTTGTAGTTCTTTCTTGTTGATATTCTTTCTAGTAACAACACGAACTACTTTGCCTCCAACCATATATGGAAGTTGGCATAATTTATAAGATTCTAATAATCTTCTAGCTGCAATAATTAGAATGATATATTGTCTTACATTCATAATCTTAATAGATTGTGGATCGTCAAACTCTTTGGCAAATAGATAAGTAACTAGTGTCTTTTGTAAAGAGTTTACAATGAGTTTACCATCTTCATCACAGAGTTGATTATAATAGAATTTGATTTCTTCTTCATCAAATGGTCCATATTTCAACTCAATACGTTGCATAGTAGTTTCGCAGTTTACTTGAGTTTGAATAAGAATAGCTTCATTGATCTTAGCAGCATGTGCTTCGAATTTATCACATTCGGAGTTGTTATCATCATCTCTATTAGAAGACGATAGCATTACAAAGCCATATTCATAAGGTACATCTGTGACCTTAAATCTAATATCCCTATTAATGGCATTATAGTTGAAGTGGATGATATTCTTATTATAAGTATATTTAGGAATAATCTGCATAATGATATTTTCTACTGTCTCAATAGAATGAGTAGTAGTATTTCTACCACGGATTGTTTGCATTTCCCATAATACACCATTATTCAAAGTATTCTTAGTTACATTACTGGATGCAGTTTCGTATAATTTAGATGATAGATTAACACCATAAGTTTTAGATGCTGCTTGGAATAACAAGTCAAATGCTTTAAGCAATACTGTCTTGATATCTTGAGGATCAATCTTTTTCTTCTCAATGAAGTGTGTTAAAAGAGGGATCATCATATTCTGCATAACAGAAATTTTAAGCATAATCTTGGCATGGAAGTCTGAGTACTCCAATACTGGAGATTTGCTATTTTTGTAGGATTCCAAATCATCAATAGAATATTGTTCCATATTCATTTGATCTAGATGGTAGTTTAAATATGCTGCCATAGAAGAACCATTTGGATTTATAAAATATTTCCAAAGATCCCCTAAGAACATATCTAGACTATAGTCATTTGTATTTACATCGATCATATATTTGATCTTAGCATATAAAGCAACAAGTCTTTGTTCTTTGTCATAATACTTTTCAAAGTAATTAAGATAGTTAGTACAATGATCCCTGAATCCGATTGCAATAGTTCCATCTTCTTTTACTTTAGAATCACTATTATAACAACGTTTTGCTTTAATAGAGAAATAATCGATCATCATATTAGCTTCACAGTCATCACTCATCCCAAAGAGTTTGTGAATTGGAGCTATAATCATACCTCTTGTATGTGTAAATACAGCATCTTCTGGAGTTTGAGGTCTCCAATCATCGATATGCGGCTTTTGTTCCATATAAGGATTACCTTGTTGACTAGCGGCCATCATAGTCTTAACAGTATCGTGTTTAGCAACCTTATCACCATCTTTGATGATGTTATGGTTTATAATAGATACTACTGGAATCTTTTCTCCCTTAGCATACTTACTTCTGTCAAGCACAAGTCGAGGCATATAATAAGCTTGGTTATTATACGTTAATTCTTCTTCAATGTCAACTTGTTGGTCGTTGTAATAATCCATTCTTGACTCCTTCTCCTTACTATTGTTAAAGACTTACATGAATCTTTTGAGGTCCACTACACCTCATATTTATAGTATACAGATAAAACTACGATTAGTAGTGTCTGCTAACTTTCTTTACATAATTTCCACTACGTTTCACATTGTTCCTTGCTACACGTTGAACAGCTTGTACACTCTTAACTTTATTTGTGTAAGCCTTACCTTTTCCCTCAATTCTATCAGTATCAGAGTAATCATCCTTGGAAATATAATTACTACCGTATTTATTAGTAGCTTGAAGTTTCTTCACATTCTGTACTTGGATAAGTTTCTCTTTACCACTCATTATTTGACTAGCAAGATTTTGAGGTTTATAAGGATAAGCATTCATCCACATAATCTTATTATCTAAACCTTTTAGTTTAAATAATAGATAAGCAAAGTAAATAGATTTTACATAACCTACAATCTTATTTGGGTTCGTTGTATTAGGCTGTTTCTTGAATACTACTGGATCAAACTTCTTAATCAATTCTTTGATAAGAAGGTCATTATGTTTAAATGCATTAGCATAAGTAAACATGAAGTTCGGGTCATTAGAGAATACTTTGATATTGTATCCACTAATCTTATTAAGTCTTTTTTGTACGTCGTCATTTGTAGTAAATTCTATTACTACATCATAAAATACATTCTCATCTTTTTCTGACGGCATCATAATATAGAGAACGTATTTATCATTAGTATTCTTATATAGAGTATAGTTAATTTTACCATTTACTCTAAGCATCATAGCATCAAATTTCTTAGAGTAAAGTTCCCTGGCAGTTTCTGCCTCTCCCACCATTCGAGTACGTCCTCCAGATGGGTTCTTAGCATAATCCTCAAAAGTAATTTGCATTTTCTTCTACCTCTTTTCTTCTACACCCTCTTATGATATGACGTCTAAAATACCCAGTAAGGATATTATTCCTTACTGGTGGTATCTTAGATTATTCTAGATTTGAGGGCAAAATGACATTAAATCATTTAATAATGTGTAGTTCACTCCGTAAAAAATTATTTTGATAATATACTTTTGAAAAATAGTAATCAATTATATACTATAAATATGAGAAGTATGTGTATAATATGACTTTAAGAAAGGATGTGCTAATTTATATAATAAACCAAAACATTTATTTCAAAAGCAAGTTATTTCAATTATTTAAAGAGGTTTTAAAAATGGAAAAATCCAAAATCGAAAAAATCAATCTTAATTTTGGTGGTGTAAATTTAAATGGTATCCTAATTCCAGAAGCATCGTCTGCAGAGACTATTAAGAACTTACTTGAGTTGCGCAGTCAAGTAAACTACTTTATTGATCTATTAGAATCAATGAGACCAGAAAAGGAAAAAGAAAAAGTTTATACAGACACTATTCCTATTCCTCCAGAAACAAAATCTTTGGCTCAAAGAGCACAAGAGTTCCAACAAGAAAGGGAAAAGAAAAGTGCAACTATTAAAGGGAGTTTTGAGATTAAAGATAAAAAGGAAGAAGAGAAGAAAGTTGATGTAGTAGGAGTATTGGAAACTCAACTAGAACCATCAGAAGTAGAAGGAGTAGAAGATTGTGGAAAAAGAAAACCTTCTAGAAGATGTTTCTCCGAAGGTCAACGTCAAATTACTCCTTACAAAAAGAAATACTGGTATACATTGAATGATACTCCTGATGAAAAACTAATCAATGTGAAAAACATCTTATCTTTCAATGAAAAGGTAACTCAAGAAATACTTAGTAAGGAAAACGTTTTAAAAACTAAAATATTTGAAGTTGATGGGACTAAGTATATCTTATTATCAGTATTTTGCTCTATCATGAATACGGCTTATTCTAACGTGAATATGTATATCAATGAAAATTCTAAAGATGTTATTGTAGCAATTGCTTTATTCGAAGATGAAACTGGTAGAGAATCTAGTAGAAAATTTATCGCTTTAAATTCAGTTCTTCATATCATCAAGCAATATAATATCAGAATTAGAATTGAAGATATAGTGGAAGAAACGCAATTGAAGTTCAAACGTATTTTGCCATCAAATAAATATATTACTAAAAAGGATTTAAAAGCAAAATACTTTGAAGCTAAGCCTACATTAGCATACATTATGAACAATTGTAAGTATCCATGGTATTTTGTAAATGGCTTTAATATTAATATCAAGAATGCTTGGGAAGCATATTCTGATTATATCAAGGATAACAATTATAACTTTGAAGAAAAGAAACGCCTATTTAATAACTTTATTGATATAGCTTCTACTTCATTCGATAATCGTTATTCTAAAAACTTTGTTCGTGAAGATGTAAATCTATGCAGAGGGGCATTAGTGGTATATGATGCTGATAATCAAAATTATTATTGTGCATTTGCATCTTCTAAAGATAAAGTATCCACAGTTGTTAAGTATGTAAATAATATGCTTGATGAAATCATTGAAAAATCTTATACATTGAGAGATAAAATGTATACTCATCAAGAAGTTGCAGTATTATGTGATAGATCTATTTCTTGGGTTAAGAAAGCTGCAGAGTATTTAGAGATTGATACAGATACTTATTTAGCTAAAGATAATGTAAAAGATATCATGCACCTTTCTACAAGATCTGTTGTTACTGAATCTTATGCAGATGCATCTAAATAAGGAGAAACAAAATGGAAAATATCTCAGAAAAAATAAATTTAAATTTTGGTAATATCTCATTAAATGGTATATTAGTATCGTTTGATGAAAAACTTTTAAATGACTTAAAGATATTTAGAAATGGCATTGATTTCATGCTAAAGCTATATGGTTATGAAGAAGGGCAAGAAATCAAACTTGCAGAACCATCAACTACTAATCCTGAAATGACAATAATAGAATATGACTCTATTAGAGATAATGTAAACGTATATAAAAAATTCCATGGTTATGATAATAAATGGATTGAAGAAAATATTATTCCATTATATGGAGAACTAGATCTTCTTTATATGGGTCTATATATAATAGCTAAAGATGAATTCAAGTACCCTAATCTATTCTTCGAAAAAGTAACTAATGGTCTAATGGCTCCAAGAAAAATTGGGTTGGATAAATTCTGGATGGATCTATCGCATGAAGTAAAAAATGAGGTAAAAAATGAATTGAATTATGCCGAAATGCTTAGAGTGGCAGAAAAGAAAATTCATGAAATTGAGGATCGTGTAGAAAATCTATTCCACGAATTAAAGAAACGTTGTGAAGGATATGATTTTGTAAATGTTTCCACATTAAGCAAACGGCTTGATATGTTTAGAGGTAATGAAAAACTTTCAGAAGCTTATAAGAAACTATCTTACTATAAAAAATCATATGAATCTTATATTACTTCCACCTTCCCAAGTGCTAAGGTAAAGAATACATCAAATAGAAGAGGCCCTATGTATTTCATTAAGACTGCAGATCTTGATAAATTATTTGAATTGATCACTTCCGAACCTTGTACTGTAAAATCATTCTACACCATGATATTTGGATTTAGAACTAGATTCGTTGGTAAGAATATTTAAAAAGATAAGGAGTAGAGCATTACGCTCTACTCCCTCTTTATTTTTTTTATTAGATATCAGTCATTGTTACACCGATATACTCTTCTTTAGTTTCTTCTTCCATATTATAAATATTGAATCTAGCATCTGGAACTAAGAATTGATTTGTTTGGAAGAGTAATGTAATAATTCTAGAAATAGAATCTAGAATAGCAGGTTCTGTTTTAATAGAAGTCAATACCTTACCATCGAAGTCTTCAGAAAGGATATTGAATGGGGTACCCTTAGTAAGACCTTGACCAACTGTAAGAATAGCTTTATCAGTATCATCATCGAAGTATGGTACATAGATCAAAGAACAAAGTTTCAAGTAAGAACGGCATAGTAAAGTAGCTACTGCTAAATTAATATCCTTTTCATCACCTTGACTTAGATCATGGTATTTCTTTTCTAATTTAGAGAATGCACGGAAGCCTTCAAAGTTAGCAGCATTACCAACGCCATCTTTAGCAGCAGAACGGCAGTTTAATACAGCATCTTCAATAGCATCAGATAATGGCATACGATCAGACGTACCAATACCACCTACATAAAGATCTACCATATTAGCTTTCAAGATATTGATGCGGCGTTTTAAGTTACCGATCTTAACAAGTTCTTGACGAGTTTCTTCGTATTTCTTTAATGTAGCTTCTAAGTTACCAAGATAGTTTTTGAAGAATTCAGTATATTCACCTTTACCATCATACATGTTTTTAGGATTGATGATTTTAGTAGAAGTAGAATCTACGATAACTTGCTCTGCTTGACCAGCGAATGTTTTTACATTGAATGGAGTCATAGCCAAATCTTTAGCTTTGTCTTGGTTATAAGTTTCTGGATCAATATATTTCTTAATGAACTTAGCACCAGTAAGTTTCATGATATCCATCAAGTATTGGTTTTCATTGTCGATATTAGCAACTACACAAAGATATCCGCGTTGTTCAGCTGGAGTATTTGTAAGATGTACCATGATTTGATCAATGAAGCTATTAGCATCACGAGAGATAGTAGGGCATACGATCAAAGTAGGAGTTGGCATATCTTCCTGTTTGATTTCTTTGCCTTTGTTAGCTAATTCGTTCAATTTTTGTAGAGGTTCAAAATAAGATTTAGTAACAATCATTTTGAAGTTTTCTACCATATCAGGTGTATCAATTGGAGATTCGAATACATATACGTTAGGATGTGCTAAAGTACAAGTAGAATCTTTTTCATTGTTTGCAAAGCAAGGATCAATGAAACCAGCATCATAAGTCATACCATTGTATGTTTTGATTTTAGTTTCTGGAGTATTAGATGCGGATACATCGATGAATACATCCATACCATTTTGTTTGTAAACATCTGTGATCAAACGAGCAATTTCATCATTACCATTCAAAGAAGTATAGGCAATATTATAGATATCTGTAAGATTTGCTTCATGACCAGCAGCTTCGATTTCTTGGATACCTTCTTTGATGATATCTTTTAAAGCATTTACTAGTTTACGTTTAGGGAATCCTTTTTCTTGTAATTCAAGCAAACCTTTGAAAATGAGGTAAGACATAATAACGGCAGATGTAGTACCATCACCAATAGATTTGATTACTTGAGTACAGATAGTACGAATATCATCTTTAAGAATATCCTCAATTGGTTTATCCAAATCAATATTCTTTAATACTGTGAAGCCATCTTTTGTATAGTTAGACATGATAGCTTTAGAGCCTTTAGCTCCGTCTCTATATGAATAAGCAGTATAACCACCCATAGGACCATAAGTGCCTTGGATAGTATTAGCGAATAATTTAAGAGCACGCAATTGTGCTTCTCTTAATTGCTTCTCAGATACTACGTTGCTTACTAATTTCATTTAAATAACTCTCCTTTACATAACCTTATTTAGCAAATTCAAAATTTGAATAAGGTGCTATATATTTTATAGCATTCGTTTTAGATAAAAGAACTGCATACGGATGATATTTCTTTTCGAAGAAATCTTCATAATTTAGAGCATAATCATATAGATAGATTGCTTTACCAGATACATTTTTATATCCAGTAATACTATCTACATCGTGGACGAAAATGGCACTAAATCCCGAAACATCATCCAGTTCAATAACTGTGTTCCACTTACGAGTATGAAGAAAAGCTTCAATCTGTAATTGGTCAGTTAAATTTTTGCAGTTCACTGTCACCTTAATTGAGCTGGTATTCTCTTCAGTGCCTTTTAAGACACTTAAGATATCTGTAAGACCAGCATACTTTATAACTTCTTCATATTTATTTGTAAGAAGTTCTTTATATATACCATCTATCTTATCATGCATTTCTGGTTTGAAAAGAATAGATAGTGGATTCTTCTTTGTTCTTGTAAGGATAAGGGATTTGATATGATATAAACTACTATAGAAAATCCATTCATTAAAGTATGGTACTTTTCTATCGCAATTATCGATAAGGTATAGCACACATGCTAAATCAATATCATAAAGCATATCAAAGTCCACTAGTAACTTCTTAGCATCCTTATCTTTTTTATTTATCATATTCTACCTCAAAGAAAAAAAAGAAACGACGGTTAGGTCGTTTCTTTATTATTCATTCTTATTGCATAGAACCCATGATAGAATCTAATTCAGAACTTTGAATAGACTCTGTAGTCCCTGCACTTGTATGAGTAGCTTGGTTATTACCGCCACCATTATTGAAATAAGATTTATTTTTATAACCGCCATTGTAGTTGGAGTCTAAATCTACACCAAGTTTAGCAGCAATTTTATTCAAGTATGGTTGAGTATGAATCAAGCTAGAGTATGCTTGAGCATTACTCATAGCTGTATAATATTCACGCAATTGTAAGGAAATCATTTCTAATTCAAGCATATTGAAATGATCGAAGTCTTGTGTATAACCAGCAGTTTTAGTATCGAAACCTACAATAGCATTATAGAAACCTTTACGGGTTTCATAACTATAAGCTTGTTCGATTTGACCATTTTCATTAAGTTTCTTAATGCTGATAACGATACCAGCTTCTGGCTTACCATATACAACTTCTGGATCTTCTACTGTAATAAGATTATTACCAGATGCTACACCAATATTACCTTGAGTCAAAGCTTGTTGTTCTTCTTTAGAAGCCTTCAAGAATTGGTTAATTAAGTCTTCAAACATTTTAGCTTTTTGTGGAGTCAAATAAACAGAGATGCCGTTCTTAGTGTCATAACGAGTTTCTCCATTTTCAGACTCAATTACTGGAGAGATTGCAATCTTAAGGTTATTTCTCCACATAGAAAAGCTAATCATTGTTTTATCAATGATGGATTCTTTATTAAAGAAAGAATATCCAAATACGCTAGGGGAAGATTGTTGTTGGTTATCATAATTGCCAAATGCCATTTTATAACTCCTTTTCTTTTCTACTACTACCTCTAAAAATAAAAATTCTAATATAATGTATCCGATATCATAAATTATGAGTTTATGAGGCCTATACCAGATATATTAATACTAACTCATAATTATAGTGTATAATTAAGATTCCAGTTAATTATATACTATAATAGTGAAAGTAATTTACAGAATTTTGTAAGGAGGATAATTTATTATAATGACAGTTAAGAAAAGTGCTACTGCCGAAAAGAAGCGAAAAAGAAAACTTACTATGAAAGATCTTATAGAGCTCTATAATGAAGGAGCCTTTACTAATGAGCCTATTGGCAAAGTAATAGCATCTGCAATGGAAGCTCATTTAAGATTGTTAATTACATCTTATCAACAAGATTTGGTTAAATTAGCAGAAGAGCAAGAAGCTAATGGGGAAATTGTTTATACTCCTATCTATTATGGTAAGGGTGCAGCTGGTGTTAGAAAAGCTATTGCAGAAAGAAAAGAAATAGAAAAGGAGATATCTAATAATAAGAAGATTGGTTTTTTACTGGAGGATTAAATCATGAATGCTAAAGAGAAAATGACTTTAGATCAAGCTATCGTTGCATTTGACAATGGAGAATTACCTTATAATATTCAAAGGAAGTTAAGAGCTAAATTAGATGATTACAAAGAATACCTAATTTATAGAGAACTAGCTAATATTATTGAAGTTAAAGAATTTACAGCTCATGAATCATCTAAAGAGGAAGACATTGATATTATCAATAGTAATATTGATAATTTGATGGCAAATGAAAATAGTGAATTTTTAGATGATATATTTAAATCTTGCTTAAAAAATAGCAAAGATACCTTTAACTCTATTTCAAATGTGGATATCCCATTTATGAGATATCTAGTAAAAACAAATAGCCCATTTATAGTATCTAAAGATGATCTTAGCAAAGAGAAGTATCCTAGAACTTATAAACAGTATGTAGACGTTAGACGTTTTATGGGTGCAAGAAAGGTTACTAAAGATATATTTAGTGATCTATATGATGAGTACTGTAGATTTAGAAGAGAAATTGCTATTCCATACTTAAATGATATTGGAACTACTTTATATGGTAATAGAGCTGGTGTTACAGATTTCAAACATTTTATGAATAACCTTCAATCCAGTAATTTAAGACCATATACTAGTAAATATTTCTTCTTTATAAATACAGGAGATTATCCTACAAATATCATAAAACCAACAATGGTTAAGAATGGTATTTTAAGAGGTAATGATTTAGATAGAGACATGCGTGGAGTGCTATAGAATAATGAGTGAAAGTAAATATGAATTAAACGAACTCTCTGAATTATATTATCAAGGATTTTTTAAGAATACTAAAATCGGACAAAAGATAGATGATAAGTTGGATGCTTATAGTGATAAGGTATTAAAGGAACATGAAAAAGAACTTATTAATGCTTTACATGTAACTCTAGCAGAAGAAGGAATTCCTAATGCTTCAGAATATTATAAACAACTAATAGACGATAAACGTCTTACCAGAGTTAATACTGCTATCTTTGCTTTTGTATCATTCTTAAGAAAATATCGTCCAGATATGATTAAACCTATTGGTCGTAATAAAGAAAGAGAAAAATATTTAGATCTTACAGAAGTTAGATTACAACGTAAATCTGCAAGGGATTTATTCTCTGAGTTGTATGAATTGTATCAAACTTTCTATACTAGAAATAGATTCCCATACCTAAACCAAAGACTATTTCTAGAGAAATTATCTGCGTTCCCATATTATTTTAAGAAGGACGAAGATAAAACTGTTTTAAATGAGCATAAAAAATAAACACAAGAAGAAAGAGAAGGGATTAACTCCCTTCTCTTATTTTTTTTATTATTGTTCAGCTTCAGTATCGTATTCATCATAGATCTTCATTCTTGTATCATAAAGATCTCCTTTGAATAATTGATCACGTTTAATAGTAAGCTCTTTATACATACGGTCAAGTTGTTTGAATTCTTCTTTAGTAAGAATATTGTTTTCAACATAATCTTGAATATATGCAAGTTTAACATTAATATTTGCCATTAGCATAGGAACTGCATCAGGTTCATTTTCTAATACATTATCTTGCTCAATAGCAATCTTAACAATATCATCTTCCAATGCTTCTGGAATAGATTTCATCTTCTTATTAGGGAGGATGGAGGATTTTACTTCTTCATAAAGAATGTGTTCTGGAGTACCAGCAGATTCGATCAAAGCATCATCATCGATACGATTCAAACGTCTAGCAATATTATCCAATTCTTTAATTTCAATTTTAGAAGGGGATAATTGCTTACAACGATCGATCATCATAAGAGCAGGAATACGGTTATGAAGCACATCACGATATACTCTTAGTACCCATGCTAATACGATAAATTTATTATTGATTTCTTTATTGTAATTATACCAGTTGCTAGCAATTTTATCAAATGCAGAATGAATATGCTCTTTATAACCACACCATTCAAAGAAGTCATTCATAACTTCATTTTCATCAACTTCTGCTTTATCGAAGATAGTAATGAATTTACGAACAGCATCTCTGAAACCATAGGAAAGCAATTCCATATAATGAATAGAATCAGAGATTTTTAATACATCATTATTTTTTGTAAGATGAGAATCGATAGCTTTACATACTGCTTCACAAGGAGCAGCATTGCTTACTAAATTATAAACTTCATGCATAAGAAGAGCTGCAATTTCGTGAGCAGATAAATTGATATCATCTTGGAACATTTTGGAATCCAATTCTAAATAATATTCTTGGATAACATATTTTTCTCCACCAGTAATAATTTTGATTACTTGTTCAGCATCAATCTTAGGCATAGCATAGATACCAAAGAAGAGTTTATCTGTATTATTAGTATATAAGACACGCAAACATTTTGCATCAAAGAACTTATTTAATGCATTTTGTAAGTCTAAGATAAATTCTTGTTTTGGATCTTTCTTTATATTCTGAATCGCTATTTCGATATCATCGTAAGCGTCTTTAAGTTTAGTTCTAGCTAGGATATCCAATGTTAATCCTCCTTAAATAACTCTAGAGTAAAATAAATTGTACAATTATCTAAATGTTTCCAGCATAAGAAAGGAAGGGATATTCATGAATACCAATGTTTATGTAAGTGCTAGAAGAGCTCTTAATGATTATGATGCTAATAGAGTAACTTATAGTAGAAAGAAATTAGCCAAGAAAGAAGAGCCATTCGTTGAACCTAAGAAGACAGATATCTGTATTGCAACCGGTTCTCCAATGGATGTAAAAAATAATAAATAGTTCTACTATATATTAGAGGTTCGTTGCCTCCCAAAAGTTTCTTTTCTTCTACTCTCAGGTTTATGATATAGAGTCTAGTACTCTATATCATATCCTCTTGTCAAAAATAGGTTTCAATTATATACTATAATAGTGAACCTGAAGTTAGGTGTTTAGAAATTTATGTTTGTTTTACTATTTACTTTTTTTAAGAGGAGGAATTTCTTTATGAAACCAACAACAAGCAACAAACAGCGTACAGGTAATTTTAACAAGGGAAATAACAGAGGTGTTGCAAAACCTAAGTACAAAAAACCAACAACTAGTGGTGGAAACTATTATGGCAAACCTACATCCACAAAGTCTTACAGTTATGATAAGTATGATAATTATGGTAGAGCAATTGGTGCGGGTGCTGGTGTTGAAGAATATGGCAAATGTCAAAGTATCGCTATCAGTCTTATGAATAGCGGAAATAAAGCCCATATCAAACACAATCCTACAGTAGCTTATATTAAGTCTGTTCTTAAAAATAATATCCAAGATCCTACAGCTGGTTTCTTGCATATTACAGAACGGGGGCTAGATGGTATCAGCTTTAATTCTATGAAAGAAGAATTTGATATTCTTCATCCAAATGAGCTTAAGACGAATATCCAACCATTCATTGATGCTATCTTCAATAGCTTTGTAAGCAATGGGTTATTTGATAGACACAACAATGACGTGTCTATTATCAAATTATTAGTTCGTGAAAAGAACTGTATTGAAAAAGTATTCGGATATGATAAAATGGCATTGCTTGCCTCTAAATATTCAGTTGAATATACATCCGAAACTTTGATCACAATCGATATGATTAAAGCTCGTATGCTTAATAGCTTAGCTGAAACAGTATTTGCTATTGAAGCCGAATTAGCAAAAGGTCCTATCGATATTAAACATGATGAAACCCGTGTTAATTTTATCAAGGTACCTATTAGATCCTTCTTGATGGAATATGCTAGTTGCTGTCAAGAAACATTAAATTTGGTTAAGCCAAAACGTGTACGATAACTTTATTTAAACAACTAAGAGAATGGGATTATTTCCCATTCTCTACTTTTTATAGCAAAATGTAAAGGAGAAGAATAATGAAAACATTTGCAAGACTAATTATGGGAATAGCATTTATGATAATGGCATGCGGCACTAACGCAAGTGCATTTAGCGCCACCGCAAATGATAGCTACGGGAACTATCGTTTGAACTTTGTAGCAGAAAGTTTTGGTTTGTTTAAAACTAGTAAACCTAATGTTTATAAAGGAAGAGTTACTTTAGAAGCAAAAGATCTAATCAATGTTGGCGATAAAGAAAATGTTATCGAAGCTTGGTTCATGTGGGATAAAAATACAGGTAAATTCTATCTTACTACAGGAAAGATTAATGGTGTTAAACAACCACATCCAAAATGGGGTCCTGTAGATATTAGTGATCCTGAAACTTTCGCTATTGATAAAACAGCCACAGAATATATATTCTATCGTATGTGGCTAAATAACAAAGATACTGAAACAGGTGAGAAATTGGATACTCTAAGTTTCATGGATCTAGTTCATGTATTAAAAGATAATAAATTACCAGACAAAATCTAACTCAGAAAGGAGTATTAACTTATGAATAAGAAATACATTATTGTTTTGATTCTCTGTGCTTTCATTGGTGCAGGAACAGGTTATTTGCAAAGTAAGTATGATATCTTCAATACTTATGCAACTAGTTATACGGACTATTCTAGTTCTAAAGATATGGAAGAACAAATGTTCCACCCTCCAGTTAAAGAACCAGAAGGGAATCAAAAGGTAACAAAAAATGTAGACAAATCTGGAAAGATGAAAGTTTCTGCTTATCCTGAAACTTATGTATATCCAGATACATTAGAATACAAAACTACTAATGAAAAAGTAGTTGGTTCTATTAAAATTAATACCATGGATTATGATAGCGTAATGGATTTTGAAATCTATTTAAAAACCGGTATCGTAAAAACTAGCGAACAGGGAACTGCTAATTGGAACGAGACAAATCCTATTAGACCAATGGGATCTGAACCAAGATATTATGTTGCTAAGTATGTAGTAGATGTGATGAGAAACAACAATAGTCATATCTTAGATGGTACTTATAATCTCATGGTGAAACGTTACTAATTAAAAAGGGGAACACTCATGAACTTTAAATCTATCTTATTACAAATTTTGTTTATATTCGGACTAGTGCTGAATGTTGGAGCATACGACAATATCTATCAGATATATGATGATGGAACTTATGCACAAGTAGCAACTTATGATGAAACATCTTTTACTTATCATCATCTAGGAAATAGAGATATAGTAGAGGGTGGAGTTGCAATAAATGAGAATGGTGTAAATAAGATAGTGTATTTCCAATACCATCCATCTTATAATAATCTATGGATTAAAATTGGTATGGATGGTGAATGGAAATATGTAGAAGGCAATGATGGTACCTTGGAATATATTTATGCTAGCAATATAGCAATAGAGTTAGTTGATAGGTACGAAATCAAAGAACAAGATATCTATAAATTCGTACCAGATTATAAAGGAGAAAGTTTAATAAAATGAAATTGAAGGCCTTATTAGCAGCAACATTATTTTCTATTGGATCTTTAATAGTAGTACCTCATGCAGATGCTATGGTGTTGATCAATTACAATACAAACAATAATAGTCAGATTATCTTTGATGATCAATCTATTGCATATGAAACCAATGGCGATCTTGTAAGAGGTGCTGTATGGACATATGAAAATGGTACAGCTAAAATAGTAAATTTCCATTACTTTAAAAATTCTAATACTCTTAGAGTTAGAGTAGAGAATGGCGAATGGAAATATATAAATCGCTACACAGATGATAGTAGCTTAGAATTTAAATATGGGTCTTTGATTGCTCTTAAACTTGCAGAGAAAAGAATCATTCCAGTTGGCATTCAATTGGATAAATTTTATAATTATAAAAATAAATAGGTAAGGACTATGGGAAGTAAATACTTTAGCTGGATAGCAGTAGCTATATCTGTAGCAATGGTCCTTTTATATGAATTGATAAAGAATGGGGTATTAAAATGAATAATATGACTACAATGATTATTATTGCTGTGATTGCAGTAGTAATTCATCAATTACTAAAATAAAAGAAGAGGATTAATTTCCTCTTCTTTTTTCGTTTTGTCAAGGAGATTTGATTATGTTTAAACTAAATTATTATGATGAAGATAGTAAATCTATCTTAAATTCAGAAATTAATACTGATAAAGATTTTGTAAAAATTGTTTCTAAAGTATTTCCTGGTATTCTTCCACGAAAAGAAGATTCCGAATATGTAAGAATTGGTAAGTTGATAATATTATTAGCTAACTTTATCTCAATTCCTTATTATGGAAAAGAGCATGGGTTTGATGAATCAAAATGCAGTGGTTATATTGATTCTAATATGAAACTACAAATTTATACAGAAGGTCTATTGCCAATAGAAATGTATGACTTTAAATATATTCTATGCCAATTATATAAAGTAAATGATGAGGATACAATCTCAAATATTTATAGAATGTATGAAGCAGAGGTTATAGATGATCTTGGTAATGGATTGGAAGGTAAGTTATTAGAACAAGCATTCCAATATGCTCTGTTATTAGATCTAGATGAAGATGAAGAAGATAAGGAGGAAATCTAATGTTTGGAGCTACTTTTTATCCTAATGAGTGGGTTGATACCTTAGATGAGTTTAAAACGAAATTTGAGAAAATGCTTGATGAGAATAAAGCGGCTAAGGTTGAATGGGAAGCATTAGATCCTTATCAGAAGCTTAAATGTTTGGTATTTTCAGATATCTATTCTATAGGAAATATGGATAGAGGTTTTCTCTATAAAGATTTTAGATTTAGAATAGAGGCTTTAGATATTAAGCATTTATATAATCTAACATCATATGTTGGTATTGATGTAGATGGAGAATATATTACGATAGAAGATGAGGTAAGTTCTAATGTAGCAGTTCTTCATATGATTATGGTTAGATGGCATGAATGGAAACGTGCTGTAGCTAAGTATAGATATATGAGTATCAAAGTATGTGAATATGCTAGAAGTGAATATCCGTTCATTGATGAATTAGATTATGATCCATTTTATTATGAAAATCCATAAACAAATATAGAGTAAGGCTTAATTGCCTTACTCTTATTTTTTTGTAAAATTTTGAAGAAATAATTATATACTATAATAGTGAAATTAAGTTAGTATGAATAATGAAATATTTTTTATAGGAGGAATAAATAAATTATGCTAGTGTTCAAAGAAAGCACATATATCGAGAATCGTAAATACTACGAAGGAGTAGATGATTATTTGGTGCGGGAATATCATGATATTTGGAATTCATTAAAAGAGGAAGATATAGAAGGCTTTGCTCCAAGCGAAGTTGTATCTTATCTATACAGAAGGTTGGAGGTTGTTCCTTCTAATGAAAGAATAAATTTCCTATCATCATTTTTTAATAACTCATTAAAGAATGATATCAAAACAACAAAAGTATGGGTATCGTATATTGATATTCATATGGAGGAACGCTATGTTGAAGATGGCGAAATGATGATAGAATATCGCTCAAATATAGAGGACGTTCCTTTAGCCATAAGAGGCGGCGAAAGATACGATGCTATAGTTTTCATAGAAAGTATTTTAAAAGCTCTTCAATTAGAGGATAATGAAGTTATTAAAATACTAAATGATATTGATTATAATAATCTAAAAATTCCAGACAAGGAATTTGAAGATTATGAACCTGTTGAAGAAGAATGCGTGGATAGGGCTTATTACGAGCAACGTCCTCGTAGATATACTATATAATTATTAGAGATATATAAGGAGATAAATAATGTTATACTTAAACTGTGGTGAACTAATTGATGTAGATGGATTTTCTGGGAGAATGAGTTATTCTCCTAGAGCAAGATTTAGTTCTAATATGAATGAGTTTGATTTCTATGAGATCAACTCATATTTACTTAAATTATATCAGAATAATGGTATAAAAACTGATGATTTAATAACATTCTTCAAGAATTGTTTATTAAATTCTATTAAAGTGGAGCGTGTCTCCATATCTTACATGGATGGAGAATATGTGGAGGATACAGCTTCAGAATATGAAGCAACGTATTCTTACATAGAAAATTTCCCCTTCGTAATTAGAGGGGGATTCAGGGATATTCGAAAATTTGTCCATTCAGTACTTCTATACTGTAACAGATACGATTGGGATTATGATACAGCAGAGTACCCTATAAAAGATAGGAATCCTATCAATGCCCTTATCGTTGAAAAATACGATAATAATCTTGGTAAATTGCTAGATGAGATTATGGAAGGATTGAAACCTTTCATAGATAATAATTTTGCAATCAAATCTAAAGAAGAGGTCCTAAAAAATATGCCATGGGCATTGGATCCTTTTAAGAATATGGAAACATCTAGATTCATAGAGAAACCATATTAAAAGATAAAGAGAGCTTAGTCTCTCTTTATTTTTTTTTACTTATATACTATATCAATGATATATTAGTAAGAGGTGATATAATGAAAAAGAAAACATTAGTATCTGAACCTTTAAAAGATTTCTCATCATTTAATAGAAAAGTAGGTAAGGGTAATGAGAAATTTTTAAAAATATTAATAGAGGAGGTTAGGAGAAAAGATGCTAGAAGCGATTATCATAACTACGGGAAAAAGAGATACAAAAGAGATTTTAAGATTGAATGATCAAGAGTTGTATGAGAATATAAAGTTATTCGATCTAAAGAAACTTACTGGATTGAATAGAATAATCAGTATGGTTCCTATAATAGATCTATTTGGAAAGATGCTCACTAATAAGATTCTTATTACGAATTATAAAACATTATATTTTAAAGATGATACTGGATTTGAAGATGATAGTGAAGCATATAAAGTAAAAGATATTACAGACTATACTTCTTATAAAAAGGATTGTGGTAGAATAGCTTTAAGAGGAGATATAAATTCTTTAAAGAATTTTATTAGAACCGTTATCACATTTAACTTCTGTGCTTATAGAAAAGATATGGTAGGAGTATTTAATTATACCTATCTAGAAAATGGAGAAGGATTAGAAGAAGATCTTGAAGGGATAAAAGAATCTAGAGATCGTAAATTTGATTCTTATGTATTTCCTGAATTAGAAAAAGAGTTACAGTATGCATCAGATATCTCTAATGAAATAACTAGGGAGAAACAATTCATATCTAGAAAATGTATGCTTATAATGGCATAATATATTTTAGACACAATCAACCCCATAGACCGTAGTGGTCTATGGGGAGTTGTCATCGGATTTTCAAGCAATTGAAAATAATTTTTAAGATCTTTTCTCTAAGATCTATTAAGGTTTATTTTTTTCTGATCTAACTAATTAGATTAGTTTTTAGGATCAGTTACTGCATAGTTAGGGGATGGGTATGCATAGTTTTGATCTGCAATACCATCTTGAGGTACGCCAGGAGCTTTGCCATCTGGGTACATAGCAGAACGTGGAGTGCCTGGTAATTCAGCAGTATGGTCTACATATACACCGTTGCCTTTAGCATCATGAGTATAAGTAATTTTGTTAGCAGTGTAATCGTTCATAGCACGATCTTTGCTTACAGGAGTTTTGTTTTCGATATCTTCGATAAGACCTGTAGGGTTAACGATTTGGATACGACCTTGAACTGGTTGGTATTGAACGAATAAGAAACGTTCGAACGCAGTTACTGCTGGCAATTGATAGTTTGCAGTGTCGCGGATTTCGTTACCAACGTACAATTGATAATCGAAGATTTTGTAAATAACACGGTTAGTGTTACGAGGGTTCAAGATAATGATAAGGTTGTTATCATTACGCATTTTGTTGGAGCTAATGAATTGGTATACACGGTTATCACTAGTTTTTACAGTTTTCTTGTAATCCAAGATAACTGGACCAATGCTAGGAGGAGTTGTGTATGTGTATTCTTTAGGAGTGATTTTACGGATCAATTCAGGACGACCGAAGATGGATACTGTCATGTTTTCATCATTCAATACTTGAAGCATTGTAGTGATTTGAGTATCAAGGTAATCCATGAATGTTTCGTATCTCCAAGTTACATGGGAACCCAAGAAGTTATCTGGTGGCACGAAGTTGAATGCACCAGTAACTTTGGATGTTGCAGGAAGATTCAAGAAGGATTCATCCAAGTTTTCCAAGATTTTATCATCTTTGTAATTAAGAATGGACAATTTAATCATGGACATGATTTTTGTCAATTGGTTAACATTGTACATTGCTTGGATATCTTTTGTTTCTTCTGGAGAAATAGTTACAGTCATATGAGGTGCTTCTGGAATTTCGAAGTAATCAGTACGGCTGGACCATTTAACTTTAGGAGTTTCATACGCTGCGGAAGATACATCCAATGCTGCAGACAATACCACGCCTTCAATGTTAGCAGAAGATGCCATGAATGTGAAGCGGTTTTTGTGCATAGAACCAGCGAATTGGAAGATTTCTTTACGAGTACCACCAGCGTTATCAGTAGGAACGATCAAGTCAATACGTTTTTGGAAAGTACGATCATATTGGCCGTATGCAGCAACGAATTTAACTGGTTCAACAGTGATAACTTTAGTACCTACAGCACCTGCAGTTTCAACTACGATTTCTTTTGTAGCAGCGTCATATTTTTCTTCGCCTTTAGCAACGTAAACGTTTTTAACCAACAATTTAGTTACTTTAGAAGAGCGGGAAACGTTAGCTACAGTTTTATTAGTAGCACCCAATAGAGCAAGAACGTCAGTTTCTTGATCTTCTGGAAGCATGATTACAACGTCTTTATGAGGAACAGCACGTTCAATAACGTCTTTAATTTTGTTTTGTTCCAAGAACATATCGATTTCACGACCATCTGGGCTGTACATTGTACGAGTTTCCATGGAAAGTGTGAATTGAGGAGTATCAGCTACGTCCTTAGGAATAGCACCTTTGTCGAATACTGTAGTCATCAACAAGTTTTTGTGCATTGGGAATGTGATACCAACAACTGGGTTGTATGCGCCAAGTGGAGCAGCTTCGCAGATACCTTTAACGTCGTTTTGGTATAAAGCGTTAAGCATACCATATTCTTCGTTTACAGCATCGATAGAAGAGAATTTAGGATCTTGTTTATCAAAAGCGTTTTCAACGAAGAAGCTACGCATTTCGTTGTTCAAAGTATCGCTCATAAAGAATTTGCGAGGTTCGCTATATAAGTCTACTTGTTCGCTTAAGCCAGCTTTCGCGATTTGAGCAAATTGACTAGCAATGCCATGCATGCTGTCTTGTTCGTAACCGCGAAGGATGGAATCATTTTTACCAGTTGGGTTTCCAACTACTGCCATGTTTTATTTCCTCCTTTTTGAGAAAGAGCCATTTATGCATAAATTTTGTTTTCTAAAAATGGCAAAAAATCTAATTAAATTTAATTAAATCTATGAAGGTAAGACACCTCTGGCTAACCCTTACAGAATAAGGGGAATGGAGGCATCTATAGATTTACCAATATGTTTGTATATATAATTTGTATCTTTTTAATTTTTTAATCTAATTCTATATCTTTTACGAATAAATGAGGATAATCTTCAGCTCTTCCTTCTTTAGATGCTTTTTCATTATCCTTAGCAGATTTAATATACTCTGCTTCTCTATTCTGTCTGATATTAGAAAGAAGATTAGTTATATAATTAAACGTAGTAACCATCTTCTGTAGTTGAATTTGGTTTTCTATATAGCTCTTAGTATCATATACATCGAGCAAGTAATCTCTGCTCATATCTTTTAATTCTAAAAGCTTACGAATAATGAAGCTTAATAGGGTATCATCATATGAAGCATGAGAGATATTATTGATCTTATCAATGGCACTAAAGATAGTATCATTAAAGTTCTTAAATTGAGTTTTAAGTTCTTTATGCTTTACTGCCATTTGTTCAGGTTTTAGATCAGAGAAAACTTCTTGTTCATCAGAAGAGAAATCATCGGCTTGCTGTTCAGGACCTTCTAGTCCTTCTTCTCCACCTTCCATGGATCCATCTTCTTCAGAACCCTCTTCTCCTTCGCCACCTTCTTCTCCCTCTTCAGGAGCTGGCTCATCTCCACCTTCACCACCATCCATATTCATATCAGGTTGTTCAGGAGAATCGTCCCCAGTATCTTCTGGAGCATCTTCTGCACCTCCTGCATTAGGGTCTTCAGGTTGGGCTTCTTGAGCCTCTGGTCCATCAACAAAGTTAGGAGGTTGTTGACCTTCATCCTCTTCAGGATTTGGTTGAGGAGGATTAGGAGCTTCTTGTAGAATTAGACGTTCAAATAAGTTCATCTAGTATACCTCCATTAATAATCGAAATCATCAAAATCATCATCGTCATCATCAGATTTTTTAGATGATTTAGAAGAATCTGAATTACTATTGTTTCCAATGGTATTACTACTATCATCCTTTTTATAGAATGAATTGATTAAGTTCTTATCATTTTTAAACTTAGCTTGAGGAGTTTCTTTACCTAGAGGATTTACTAAAGAACTAGAACCATTATAATCTGGAGAGTGTTCTCTATTATCTTGGTCTCTATTTATTTCTTCCATAGTCTTATCCCGTTGTTTTTCATACTCTTCCTCAAGAGTTTCAATACTTTTATCAACCTCATCTAAATAGGCTTCTAATTTTCGTTTCTTTTCAGGATCTGTTTCTTCTTTAAGTTTTCTTGTTACAGAATACTTGTGTTCTTTCCATTCCTTAATAGATTCTTTTAGGTATTCCTTGTTTAGATGCTTCGACATGATATAAGCAGTGATAAGAGCAAATAAACCACCAACAACATTAATTGCTAATGCTCCAGCTACGATAACTGTATAGAAGATAAGAGACAAAGAATTCCTAGTACCTTTGTTCAAATCTTGAAGTCTAGAAGTTACTAGAATAGATCTAACAGCTTCTTTAGTCATAGCATTAGTTTTCACTGGAGCCATTTTAACTTTGGTAACGATATCATGAATCTTATCTAGACTATCTTCTTCACAAAGTTTATCTAATGCTTCATTAACCATAGACATTTGTTCCATAGCTTCAGTAAGACCATATGCTGAAGTCTTACTGTAGTTATCTTGGATTAATTTGTCTAAATCTATATTATCCTCATTAACCATCTCTGAGTGAATTCTTTTTAGTTTGTCGATATAATTTGCATCTTCAGAGATATTAATAAAGTTATCTTTAGAAACAGCTTCGGAAATTTTATCCAAGAACTTATTAATATCATTTGTACCGCCATTCATAAGAAAGTAGTCGGTAACGTTTTCAATGATAGTAGATCTAGTGATAGAATTTCCAGCATATTTATTAATAGAATACAAGCAAGTCTCTAATGCAATACAATACTTAGTTTTAAAATCCATAGTATAAGTATCGATTAGGGAGCATACCTTATAGATTGTATCAGGAACGGCATCTTCAAATAAGATATTATTCTTTACTATCTTATCGATATTAAATCTCTTCGAAATAGTATCACAATTTCTTAAGACTCTATCACATTCAGTTTGTTCATGAATCTTTTCTAATACAGAATTTAAACAGTCTATAGCTGTTGTTTCATCAAGCCCTCTTTTAGTTTTAAGAATAGGATTCTTAAAAATTGCAGGGGATTTGACGTATGGGATGATATCTCTATTAATGATAGAAGTAATCTCTTCTAACTGTGTTTGAGTTCCTTCTTTAGAAACAAACTCAAATAACTCTAAAACTTTATTAAAGTTATTAGTGGTATTATCAGAGAAAGACTTCCAATTATAAACAGATTCCCTGATATTCTCAAAATTATAATTAGTTTTATAAGTCTCATATAATGGATAACAAGATCCAGTTCTTTGTTGAGACTCTAAATTAGTTTTTCTATTATATACTTCAATAATAGGTATAAACTTTCCCATACTATTTAATCCTCCCGTTTGATTGCATAGGCTATGATTACATCAATGTTTATGATGAAAAATCATAGTCATTTCAAATACTTAGGTTTTGTAGCAAATTCTACTTTATTTAAAGTAGAAGCATCATCTGGTAAGATCTTAGTAAGGTCATACAAAGCCTGTTTACCTTCTTTAGAAGTGGTCATCTCATTCACACCACCCATAGAAATATAGTGACGTTTAGATGTGATTAATTTATACAGTTCTTCATTAGACTCGATTGAGAAAGGTGTTTTAGAAGATATAGTATCACCATCATAGTCACCGCCAATAGATCCTAAACGAACGTTATTTGGTAATGCTACATCGATGAATTTATTTGTAGAGTTTGAATTCAAATCTTCAATTCTGATCTTAGGATACTCTTTATAGAATTTACCATTTATGATCATTGGTTCAGTTTGAATAGTAGAAATAACTTTAATCTTAGAAGGGTATTGGTTCCAATAACTATCTATAGGGAAACGTGTAATAAGAGTCATCTTATCTTTAGTAACATCTAAAGCAGCCATATAAATCAGGTCACACCAAGTTAAAGGGCGTTCATTGATAGGAAGAGAATCTACCTTATTATCACTAATAAGATTTTCAGCAGCTTTTACATCGTCTACCATGTAACCCTTATATCTTAAATAAGGTTTCATTCCTTTAGGAATCTTCATACCTGTCGTATCAATAGGAGCTTCGATTGGAATAAAGCGGTTACTCATACCATGCATGAAACGTTCTAATTCTTTTTTAATACGTTCATCAGAGTAAACCATTTGCCAATCTTGAATACGGTTTCTACTAAACTCTTTAGTCTTTACATTAGTAACTACCATATCCATTTGATCACTGATATTGTTTTCAAACCAACGTCTAATCCAATATAGCATATATGGGAAGAAGTTAGCACAAATAGCTGCTAATGGCAAACCAATACTATCCAAATCAATATCAATATCTGATAAAGATTCTTTTCTTAAATTTTGAGTACAAATAACAAGACGTGCACCCCAGTCAAATGACTTTTTCATACCAGCACGTCTAATAAGACCCATCTTTCTAGAAAGGCCTGATGCTTGTGCATCTTTGCCTTCAAATCTACCAAAGATAAGCCAATCATAAATAGCTGCTAGTGTTTCTTGAATACGCCATCTAGTTTGACCGTTAAGGGTCAAACCATACTCATTACTATTCTTTAGAGCTTGCACGTCTCTAATGATTTTACCATACAACTGGTTAATTTCACCAACACTAGTTCTAGAACCCTTGTCTGTATTAATATCACGATAACCTACTGGAATTACTACACAGTCTTTTAAGAATAATTTATCTCTAAATTTTTCTAAGAAGTCAATCTTAACACCACGTTTAGAAGATTCAGTTCTTTTAAAATCGATTACTTTAATTATTTTTTGTAAGAACTTAATACCAGTTTCACCATTAGGATCTGGTTTTAATTTACCAGCTTCTTTATCTAATACAAAATTATCTGCTTCTTGAGCACATAGTTTTACATTAGAATCTAAACGAGACCAAATCTTATATGCCAATGGGTGTAAGAAAGTTTCCCCAGCAAGATTTACATAGGCAAAGATAGTACTTCTATCTTCTTTAGTAATACCAAATATCTCATTAGAGAATAAACCATCTGCAGTAGGTAAGTTATCTCTAGCAAAAGACATTGGGCTTGAAATCTCTTTTAAGTCATTAACCTTAATAAAGTTAGCAACGTTAAGTGGAGATAATTTGAGATGCTTAGTTTGTTTCCCATCACCAGAAGCTTCGTCTAGTGCATAGAATTCTACTACATCATTATCCATTTAAAGCATCCTCCGTAAATATAATAAATTCAAATTTAATTAATAGTTCCCATCTAGCATATAACGCTAGATGGGATCTATGTTTTATTAAGTTAGAAATCTATTAATTTGAATTTTAAGATATTCTTATCAGAATTCAAAGATATCTTATATAGCGGTTGGAAAGCTCCAGGGATGATCTGGTTATCCAATCGCTCCTCTATAGTATGAGCTAATTCATCAGATAATAAAGTTACTGTGAAGATATTATCAGATTCCGAGATATGAATATCAAGAATATCTGAGTTTTTACAATTACCCAATAAAATATCGTATAATGCTACTTCTCTAGAGAATAGCTTATCGTCTACAACTTTAGAGGAAATTAACTGACTGAATTCTACTAAATTCATCGAATTATAAAATCCTCCTTTATGCTTATCAATCACCCTTAAGGATCGAATCCATCTCTTCTGATTGGTTAGCTTTCTGTACCGTCTTATTCTGTATTTCTTTCATATACCTGAAATGAAGATACACTAGAAAACCAACGTCATAGTTGAATGCTTCAGAGAATGATACCCGTCCTTTATAATAATTGCATAGGGTCATCACTATTGAATAGAAAGCGCCCCGATCGGTAAAAAGGCCCGAGTGAAAAGCAATTGAAGAGCACCTTGAGGAGTAGCTTCGATAGTAGTATGACATTTACCACATTCTGTAGAAGGAATTTGGTAAGAGATCTTATCATCAGTGAATGTACGAGTAATTTTGTATACTTCACCCATAAGAGTAGCATGTTCATCAGAAGATAAGTTCTTCATAATTTCATAAATTGCTTTAACTTTACGCATTACTGTTTTAGATAAGCTGTCTTCTACTACACCGAAATCGATAGGATATAATTGTTTAGAAACATTATCGATTTTGTAGATAGTATCAATATTAGCCATGATTTGAACTACGTTAGCATATTTAGATGCAAACTCATCTGTCAATGCAGCACGTTCAATCATATCACCATAGATAGATTCAGTACAGAAACTAAATGCATAGTCTCTGGATACTTGGATAGGTTTTGTTCTGAAAAGTTTGGATTTTACAGGACGGCTATGCAAGATATCCTCAAAGCGTTTCTTAACTTCATCGTTAGGATATACCACCATATCATTAACATCCTTCTTATTGATAAAGAGGTTGTTACATTTAGTATTAGGGCATTGATAAGATAGATAGTTAGAATCTTTGAAGTTTGCCATATACATAGCAAAGATCATGCAGTCTAAATCATATACAGAGATTTGTTTTAACCAAGTATCAATATCTGGTTTCTTACCTACAGTGTGGCGATACATGATATTGAAAATAGTACGAAGACCATTGATGGAAGTCATATCTGTATTTTGAGGATTCAATTGAAGTAACTCCTCACCAGAGATAGGAGTCATTTCAATTGGTTTACCAGTGTATTGTAAACCCCAAGTTACTGTATAAGAAGAACGTTCTACTTGAAGAGCAGATTTAAGTTTAATTGGTTTATTAGAAATAGCAAAGCCTTCTAAATCTCCTTCACGTTCAAGTTTTAACTCTTGCATTACTTGAGATTTGTAATTTTGACTTAGCTCTTTAATTTCTTCATCAGACAATTCTGGTTCATCAGATTCTACGTCTGCCATTAATTCTTTTTCTTCTGGATCTTCTTCTTCAGCTAATGCTGCGCTGTAAGTTACGTCCTCTTCATCAGTAGGTTCTTCTTTGATTTCTTTTTCAGCCATAGAATTAGAAACTTTGGTATCATCTGCTTCTTTTTTAGAAGCTTCTTCTTTAATCTCTTCATCTTCAGCATATCCTTGCATTGGAAGAGCAGATTTAGGAGATACTCCTAATTCTACGGAGTCATCATCAAATAAAGATAAATCATCGTCTTCATCTTTATCTTGTGTGAAGCTATCTACTTCTTTTGCTACATCAGAGCTCATTCTAGGAACTCTATCAATTGTTTGCTCTTTGAGACCAAAGTATTTATTATCAGTTTCAACAGTTTTATCACGAGCTACAGTGAATAAGATATATCCTTTGTGCTCATATTCTGTAATACCATCAAAACGTGGTTCAGTCTCAATGATCTCTTCAATCTTTTTAATGTATTCCGCAAGACGAGGATTGTTTTTTGCACGAGCCATTAATTTTTCATATTGATTATTAACGTACTCTTCCTTACCTTTAGTGATAATACCTTCAGGACCTGTGAGTTCGGCTTTAGTGCGTTCGATTTCGTGGTCGGCTAAGTCTACCAAATTATTGATATTCTTTTTAATAGGATCGTCAATTTTAGTTTTTGGTTTTTTAGCGATCTTATCGACATTATGAATTACTTCACCATATTGAGTCAATCCATCTTCACCGATAGCAGTATTCTTAGCAATTTCTGCTAAACTAGATTTAGCAGCTTTTACTTCTGTAGGTTCTACAGTATCAGTCAAGCTAGATTTGGATACCTTTGGTGTTTCTTCTGTAATTGGTTTAACTTCTACTGCATTTTCATTTGCTGCGGCCTTTTCTGCAGGAGTTGTTTCTACTTCCAAACCAAGTTCAGATAAGGATAATTGTTTAACTTCTTCCATTTATTGCTTCCTCCTAATAGGTACTTTGGTTTTCTTAAATGCATTGCCTGTTGTATTTTCTCTTTCGATAGCACGTTTCTTAGCACCATCTAAAGTAGTATCAAGATAATCTGCCACCGCACCTTCATCGAATTTGCCTTTATATTGTAATGATGGTTCAGCATTTGGTGACGTATTAATACCAGGTGCTCTACCAGACTTCAAAATAGAGTCTAGTTTAGACTTGGTTTCTTTCTCTCTAATCATTGATTCTTCATTGAAGTCATCTTCTGAGATTAGTTTAAGAATAGATGGATTGTCTTTCATTCGAACCCATATTCTCATAGAGTTACCTATCCCCTTTACAAATAATATATATTTACATTACATTGCCATCAAACCATCGATAGTATTTTGAGCAATGCTATACAAGATACTAAATCTAGTCTCTCGCATAATAATAGAGAAAAGGATTTTATTTTCTAAAGAATCCTTAGGTCTATAAAGAGAAACCTCTACTTCGACTGGTAATAGTTCTGGAAGATATAAAGTCATTTGCTCTTCAAGCTCTTGTCTTAAAGTAATTAATTCTTCTTCAAAAGCAAATCTATATCTACCACGAATATCTATTCCTAAATCAGGATAGTCTGGGTAGGTTCCCTTTTTGAGGAGTAATAATCTAACGATTAGTAATGCAGCAGAATTCAGTTTCCCTGTTTCAATTTCACTTAAATCTAATACCTTCGGTTGATTAAGGTCATTGACGTCTAAAAGGTAATCCCGAATATTAGCATTTGAGTTAGTTAAGCTATTAGCCAATTTATTCACCGCCTCTTTACAAATTTGTATTACTTATAAAAAAATATACTCAAGTACTGAGATGTCGCGATTTTAAAACTTATTGAAGCATAAACATTTAAGTGTAGAAGTATATTTTAAGACGAGTAAGATCTCTTATACCAAACCCCCTTAATGATATAATTATACAATCCGTCATGCCAGATTATATCATTAATCATTTCGAATCTTTCTTTTTAATACAAAATGGAATAAGTTGTGTAACGCGCTTAAATATAGAATTGTTTTTCGTTTCGTTTTTCCAAAAAATTTCTATGTTTTTCCTCCTCATCGTATTAATCTAATATACTTCTACACCCCTCTATAAATTCTCTTGTACACTTTTTAACCTCATTGAGTATAGGCTTAATTTGCCTATACTCGACATTTTTGTAATTACGAATAACTTAATTTACAGGAGGGAATAATCTTATGATAGATGAAGCTATGGGTTTGGCTAGTATGAACCCTATGGTTGGTACTACTCCAAATAACAGTGTTATGCTCCTTCATAATATTGATGATAAAGATCTATCCAATGGATGGGATAGTTATGGATTAGCAACAACTCTAGATAGAGATGATGCTCATATTACAAAAGATAAAAATGGTAAACTCATTGCCAGACCTAATAAAGATTTAGATGGTAAACTTGTCGAAGTTTATATTTGCAAATATGAAAAAGTTCAAGAAAACTTTGATAAACTATATGGCCTTTTAGATACGCCTTATAATGATAGAATCTTAAAAGAATCTATTTATGAAATGGCTACTGGTCATATGGCTCTTACTGAAAATTTTGCTAAGATTGACCATCTTTTAGAAAAGGTTGAATTAAAGAAGCTTAGTGCTATCATATCCTCTGATGCAGATAATATGGAAAGAGAATTAGGGCAAACAGATCGTTTAAAGAATGATGGATCCTATACACCATCTAATCCAGATGAAACTGCTGCTAGTGGAGTTAGTCTATTAGCATCTGCAGATTATACTTTTTCTGAATCTTTTGGCCCTGATGATCAACAGCTTGAAAACAAGAAAGCTATTATTGAAACTCTTATGTGTGATATAAAGAAGGATCTAAACAATGGGAATTATTAATGCAGAACGATACTTCCAAGATCAAGATAGGGAGTTCAAATATAAAGAAATAGAAAGATGGGTTGCTGCTAATGGTGGAGCAATCATTAAAGATTATTATAAATATGAAAAAGATCTAGAAGCTGATTGGTATAAATTTAAATCCATGCCTCCAAATAATTGGTATGAGGCCGATGATGAAGCTATGAGATTATTTGGTATGGAGAATGAAGAATTATATTATAAAAATAAAGCCAAATTCTTAAAAAGAAATATCAGTAGAGATACACTAGATTATGAATATGGTGGTGTTAGAGATTTAGACACTGCTGATCTTGATAAACTCAAAACCACTAGAATTGAAACTAGTGCCGATAAATACATTAAGAAATTTGATAACGAGTATTCTCCTAATTCTAATATCACTATCGCCGTTAAATCTGTAGATAAAAATGATAGAAAGAATACTACTCTATCGCCTTTTAAAGATATATACTACCCTCATTCGGCTATTAAAGAGGAATATGGATTTACTCCAGAACAAAAAAGAAAATTAACTCAAGGATATATTGATGATGGCTATCCATTATTATTTGATGACTATAAAACTCAAGATGAATTAGAAGATGCTTGGTATAAATATAATTCTGTAGATAAGGATAGAAGAATTAATTGTGATGACTTCTCTATTCAAATTTATGGAATGGATGTTACTGATCTTTATAATAAACAACTCAAAGAGTTCTTAAAAGATGATATTGATGATGATTTTGATATTGAACACACTGGATCTGTAAACGAAAGTAAACTAGATCCTATGAAAGACTATAACTTTGGTATAGCCGATCAAATCAAAAAGCATCCTACTCCTACAATCTTCCCAGAACAAGATGTGTATTATAATATGAATCGTTTTAAATTTTATAGAATGATTCTATTGATCGGTCTTCCAACAAGTGATAAATCAGAACTAGCTAAGAAGCTTTGCAAAAAGTATAAAGCTGAGTTCTTAGATATGAAAGAATTCCAAGGGATTACATCTGTAGAAGATATTCAATCTTGTGCTAGATTATCTCCTGCTATTTATAAATATGCAACTGCTCATCCTAAATATCTTAAATTTATCAAGGACTCTGAATTGTATGGACAAAAATCTGTTCAGTTTAAAGTTAAACTAAAAGAATTTACAAATCAATTCTTCTATTGGTTAATTAATAACTATACTAAGAAACGTAAGTTAGTTATTGAGATGAGTAATGAAACCCTTCCAGTAATGGATGCTCATCCTAAATTATTCACTTATCCAATCGTGATTAAAGGTGATTCCTTCTTCTTACAAATCTTTAGAAAACTAGCAAGACATGAAAAAGAGAAGATCATTCAACTTTGCTATGATTTTAAATTAATCGATGCTATTCAGTTTACTTTAGCTATTGTTGAGAAATCAAATGATGATGTAGAACTATTAGACTTCTTTAGAAGAAGAATAAGAGAGTATGATCCTATTAAAGGTAAACTTGATGAATCTTCTAAAGTTGCACCTACTGATATTACTCTCTACTCTACAGCTGCTAATGATTATATAAGAAAATCATTCGATCCATTATATTGTGCTAAAAAGGCATATGACGTTTTATGCACAGAAGCTAATTCTTTATTAGAATCTACTATTGTAGATCATACAGTAAAAGCTGCTGAAGATAGAATTGATTTATTACAAGAGCCTAATTTCAGATCAGTATTCGCTCCTATGCTAAACTATACTGAAATAGAAACCTTATTGCAAAATACTCCTAAGAGTAATAATACTTTTGCAATTAAGTGGTTCAATGATTATAAAGGATCTTGCAGTGGTTTAAAAACTACCTTTAAAAAGAATGAATGGGTTACAGAAGTTGCTAAGCTATCTATTAAGTTCTTAAATGAATATGCTCAAAATAAATGGGATATTGAAACTGGTAATGATCTTATTAGATTAGGATGGAATCCAACAGTTGAGTTTAATGATTATTACAGAGCAGCTTCTGATAAGATTGCAAATGATTTCTTAAAAGATAAAGTAATTTGTAATTACATTAGTATTGGCGATATGCCAGTATATAACCATCTAACTGAAGATGTGGAATTCAAGAAACCAGTAGATGGAATTTATGTAATGACCATTAATGGTAAACAAAAAGAAGATACTCTAGATACTATTCCTCAAGTATTGATCTCCTTAGATGGATTCCAAACCAATTCAAAGGTATATCCTGTTATCAATAAAGAGATAGCAAAACCTGTTTCTTTAGATAAAGTAAATGATTGGTATCAATTAAGTACTTCTGAAGTAGGTTTGTATCTATTGCCTTTAACTAAATCATTGAAAGATGAATTAGCTTCTAAATTAGATTCTTTAGCAAATAAAGATACTACTGAATTGACTACAGCTAATAAGAAGGAATTGGTTATTGGAGATTTTAGATTATATATTTCTGATACTTTAAAAATCTTGATTGAGAAATATAATAATCAATCCTTTAAACTTTCTGATATTGATACACTTCTATCAAAGAAAGTTGTAGATAAATATACCGTATATCATCTTTCTACATTTGATGCAGATGAATATGATACACTTCTTAGAAATATAGGTATTGGTAATACTAGAGCTGCAACTTTGTTTGAATCCAGACCAAACTTAGAAGTTATTGGTGAGCACAAATCTCTTATCCCTTATTTAACTTTAGTAACAGTAAATGAATTTGTTACATCAACTCCTGTAAAAGGAATGGATAATTCTAGAGGTACTGATACTCTTAATAATGATAAAGATTTAGAAACTTTTGATTCTTATTATAATCTATTAAATCCAAATAAATAAACTGTTAAGGAAGAGGATAATTCCTCTTCCTTACTGCTTTTTAAATAGTATTTTGATTATACACTATAATTATGAGAATATAAAGTTAAATATCAAATAACGTATTCTTAAAACGTTTAATAAAACAAATCTAAAAGAAAGGAAGTATTTTTTTACTATGGAGAGAAACTTTAAATACTTAAAAGGGAGAAAGTTCTATCTATCTTCTCGTAAAAAAAGTATAAAAGAAAGCTATCCAAAAATGATTAGAGTCGTATCTAATATTAAGAATGATGAGATGGCTGCTTATATAGAAGATTATGGTAACTGTAAAAATTATGATACAGATTGTCGGGTATTTGTAATAAAAGAATCTGACTTGTTTGACTACTATACACCTTTGACTCCTAAAGGTGTAGCAACTTTACAATTTTGCGAAGATACTATTACAAAAGATAAATCTATTTTCTTAATCTTCAATAAGTATATAAAAGAAGATTATGAGAAAGAAGATATAAAGGATAGTGATATAGTTATCTTTTGCTTAAATAAACAACTTGATTATATAATAGCTCTTCAATTTGGTTTAGAAAAAATAGTAAGACCAGATGCATTGAGCCCATTAAGTATATTTGAATCCTATCAAACTATGCCTATTAATTCTATTATAGACTCAGATAGATTTGTTTTAAAAGGCAGTTTGCCTAATATTATCTATGATCCCGATGGTGTAGTAAATATATTATACAATGATTCTGTATATTTATATTATGAAGATAACTTCGAATCTATTAAAGATTTATTAGAAGTAGATACTATAAAGGCTACTATGGCGACAGAAGTTCCTTTAAATAGCGATGGTACAGAATTTAAGACTATAGAAATATCATTTTCAAATATATACAATAGTTTAAATAAGCAGTTTATTGAAGGTAATATAGCGACTGTTTTAAACTGTTTCCCTATGGTCGGTATTGATAGTTATGATGAATTCATAGAATTATATGGAAATCTATTAATAGGTGATTATAAGGATAAAGATAAAACTACAGAAGCAAAGTATCATTCAATAATAAACTTATTATATATCTTATCTCATACTACTAAAGGAGATTCTATAGTAATCTCTAATAGAAATTTAGAAGATAAACTAAATTATATAGAACTAAAGAAACTTGGATTTAAGAAATACGAGTATGATCATAGTTCTATAATTAGAAATAATGACCCTAAGTACAAAATAGTACTTGTTAAATTTGATAATGATGAAGTAGCTATTTTGAAAATTAAAGTAGTTAAAGATTTAGAACAAATGAAAATAGGTAATTCTGAGGATGACGTAATGTCACCAGAAGAATTATCTAAGTTTATGAATTTAAGTTAGTCTCACGATATTTTTTATATCGTGTTTCTATATATTTTCCAGGTTAGTGATGGTAGGCCTCCATCAATTTTATCTAACCTAAGTCCATTTTCTAATATATTAGGAGGAAAAACAATGGCTGATTTATTTAACAATGCTACAAAAGCAAACGAAAAAGTGGAAGCAAAAAAAGAACGCATTGAGTTGGAAACAAAAGCGACTTTCCCAGAACTTCTTTCTGCTGGTTACATGTCCTTAAGTGACCTTTCCAAACTTGTGAACAAATTGTTCTTCTCTGTATTCGATGATTTCTTTGGTTGCAAATTGGAATTAGATCCTCAATCTGGCCGTATCCAATCCCGTATCTTCTTCTCCCCATCTGCTGAAAAATCTAAAGATGCAGCTGGTTGCTATGCAATTGAAGATGCAACAACTGGTAGCAATATGAATGATATTGCTAGCCGTCTTAGCTTGGCTAACCGTTTGAACAACCCTAACGGTAACTGGAAGAACTTGCAATTGACTAAAGAAGGCAAAGAAAAATTAGAAGACTTCTTAGTTGGTAGCGCTTTCAATCGTAATGGTGGTATCAACTGGGGTGCTGTAACAAATGAAGTAACTACAGCTCCTACACAATTTGCTCGTCCTCAAATCTTCTTCTCTGTAGATATCGATATCTATAAAGTTATCAGAACTATCTATGGTGGTAAATCCAATACAGGTAGCAAATGGAACTACAATATCGAAGTTAAGAACCCAATCAACCCTATCCAAGATCCTGTAACAGGTAAAGTTACTGCAACTAACTTCAATCTTCTTATCTGGAGAGTTGATTCTGGCGATGTATATCGTTTGGCAGAACGCTTCGGATTCAACGGTTATGGTTCCAATTCCTTGGGTATCAACACTGATCGTTAATCAATAATTTTAAACTGTCTTGCACTACAACAAACTACACTTATAGAGGTATAAGGATAGAGAGAAATCTCTATCCTTCCTTTATATTTATTTTTTATGAGGTATAAAATTATGGCTTTTAAAAAAGATGGAGGTCCTATTAAATTTGAAATCAAAGAAGATGGGATTAATGAACTAATTGATGAAGGTACTGGTAACTCTTCTATCATGCTTAGAGAAGTAGGTTGGAATGGTAGAGATCCTAAATTAGAAATCCGTAAATGGATCATTGATGTAGATAAAGAAACTCCTATGAGAGGTTTATCCTTTATTACAGAACAAGGTCCTCATACACTTACAGAAGTATTAGCAGAAAAAGGTTTTGGTAATACAGAAAAGCTTATCAATAATATTAAAGATAGAGAAGACTTTGATGAATCTCTAGTAAAAGTTATCGGTAAGAAGAAGATTGAAAAATCTAAAAACACTGAAGTAACAATTAGTGAGGACGATTACTTTGATCCAAAAAGTGTATTAGATGATTAAAGTATTTCCTCTTTGTGAAAGAGGTGATGATTTAATATGAAAAGCCAATATGAAGAAGTAAAAGGTGATAACCAGAATGAATCTCTAGAACAATTAGAGATGTGCAAATATCTTGTTCAAGGTATTGATAAACCTTGTAAGCATAGAGATATGTATGGACGTTGTACATTTGAGAACTGTATTCTTGATGAAGAAGAGACTCCTCTTCGTGCTAAGAAATGGTGGTTCCAATGTATTATTTGTAAACACCCAAGTTCTATAGAACCTGATGGTATGAGAGTACCATTCTGCGAATCTTGTATTTCTAGAATGAATGAAGCTGAAGTATTGCCATTCACTTGTAGATATTGTGGTAAGAAACAATATTCTCCATCGAAGTGGATGTTCTCAAGAGTTTGTGATGATTGCATTCCTTTATTATATGATAAGAATGCTGGTCAAGTTTGTAAAAATTATGCCCCTAAAGTTGGTAAACGTTCTATCTCTAAAGGTGGGACTTTACATGATTACAAATAAGGTGGAATTATGACTAATAATAGAGTAAAAGAATATGATTACTTAGAAGCAGTACCTATTGAGCATATTCTTTATGCTCAGTTTATCAAATATGATAAATTAAATAAACTATTTACAGAATATTATAGAAACAAGCCAATTCCTAAATGGATTAATATCTATATAGACGTATATCAGGTATTACTTCCTATATTTAGTTTCTATAAAGTAACTAATCCTTACAATATAACAGCATGTATAGCCAATCTAGCTATACATTATAAATCATTCTTTAGAAAAGCTGGAATAGATAGCTTTGTATTCTTATTATATTCTCCAACTACTGGAGCTGCTACTCAACAAAGATTCTGTGCAGAGTATAATGAAAAGTATACTATGAGAATGATAAATAATAAAGAAGTATATGATATGGTTAATCAAAATATACCTCTTATCCAAATGCTCTGCCAATATATGAATAATATATTCTTTAAGATGGGAACTGTAGAAACGTCTGTCATGGCTTACGATATGATTACTAAGTTTAAGAATAGACAAATTACCGCCCCGTCTTTATTTATAACCTCATCTCAATATGCATTCCAATTACCATCTAAAGTACAAGATCTTATTATGCTTTATAAAAAGAAACCAGCTCCTGGTAGTATAGAAGATCCTTCTTATTTGGTAACTCAAGAAACTGCATTAGATTCATATATTGCAGAAATTAAAAAACAAAGAATAGAAAAGTTTGAAGTAAATCAATCTTGGTTATCAGGATTTATGACTCTATCAGGTATTCCTAAAAGAAATCTGAAATCTTTATTTAACTATAAACAATCATTGAAGATATTGAAGAGTATAGATGAACAGTTTGATCAAGCTACTCCTGACTCTTTATTCAACGTAGCCTCCAAGCTATATCCGAGCAAAGGGTTAAATTCTCATTCTTATGATGAGATAGTTAATAGATTTAGATGTATCGATTTAGATTACCAGTTATATATGTATAGAACTATGCCTGAAGCCATAGATACTGTATTCTTAGAACAAGTAGAGGATCCTGAAGCTCTTAAGAATATCAATGATCAATACTTTTCACAAAATCCAATCTTACTTGAAAAGCTTTAATAAACAAATTATATTGGGTAGAGTCATAACGACTCTACCCTTTATTTTTTTTATCTTTTGATCATTTGAGCCATATCACTCATAGATTTAGTGCCTAATTCTTTTCTAACAGTAGTCTTTTTAGAAACTTTGGATGTTGTAATACCCTTACCTTCAGAAGATACTACGTTTACATTATTATTCAATGCATCTTTACCATTAGAATTATTGTACCAATCTTGTTTAGTTGTCTTATTATCATTAGCTGTAGTCTTATTAGCATCAGCTGCTTTTTCATTATTAGGAACTTCTAGTATTTTAGAGAAGTTCATCATAGTGATACATCTAAAATTATCAGCTTCTCTAGTATAGATTTCTGTTTTCTTATTTAATAAGAAAATACCATCTTTATCAGAATGAGCTGCATAATTTTTTACTACATATTTCTTATTAGGAGTAAATACAGATGGGTCTAAGTCATATTTATTTACAGTAAGTTTATTGATTTGATTTTCTAATTCTGACTTGTAATTCTTTACTTCATTTGGATTATCGTTCTTTGTAACGATAATTTTAGTACCTAGTCTACTATCCCCAAAGGAACCACCTAGATTTACGTCAGATTCAAAACTACCTACTCCCAATTGACCTATACCGGTTAAATCTGTAACACTATCTAAATTATTTTTTAGCAATTGCAGATCTGCTTGGTTCATGAACCCACCAGAAGCCATATATTTACCTGCAGCAGATAATTTATTATAGATAGATTCTCCAGTAAAGGAAATAGCAGATACATCTGTTACCAATGATACGAATTTACTCTTAATATCACAAGACAATATATCATTGAAACTTGGGAAGAAAGATAATAAGTTTTTAGCAAATCCAGTAATGAATGATGTAATATTTTTTAGACTACCAACAACACCTTTTACTGTATTTACATAACCTTGCATCTCATGAACATTCTCCATCAATTTAGATGCATTTATAAATAAATCTTCAAAGTGAGTATGAGTACTAGAGTCAGTAAATACTGAACTGTATTTATCATATACTGGTTTGATCTTATTTATAAATCCAATTGCCTTATCAGCAATGGACCCAATCTTATCCATTGTATTATCAAATGCATCAGTTTGGGAAAAGATCTTAGATTGAGAATGAGAAGATGCTGAATAAGAAGAAGAATTGATTTTAGATACAGAATTCTTTGTAGCTTCTATTACATCTTGTACATTGATTTCTGTAACAGAATTCAAATAGTTATCCAAATATTCTGAGTCATAGAATACTGGAGATATCTTCTTGATATTCTTTTCAAATGATTGACTCATTTGAGTTAATCTTTCGTATTGTTTATTAAATCCTAAGATACCATTTCCAAGAAATTTACTAGTAATAGATTTAAAAGCACTTTGTACTACTGGTACGTTTATAGTAACTTTGCCAGGTTTTGCTGGAACTGATGTTGGAAAACCAGATGCTTGTTGCATAACTGTTTGAGTTAATTTGTTTTGATATTCATTTAACTCTTTAGCTTTATTAAGCACATTGTTTTTAAATATATCATTCCAATGATTAAGTTTCTCTGGAACATTGCCCATCTTCTTAATCATTTTTTTAATCATTACTTTAAATTTCTCTACTATACGATCAATATATGCTTTTGTTTTGGCAATATTATCATAGCTTAAAATACTATTATCTTTAGATGGATTAATAATAGCATCAAACTTATTGATTACCTTTGCTACATCATGATTGATTTTATAAGCAGTTTCAGTTACAGATAAATCTATATAATAATGATTTCTTTCTGTATCTATATTCATACCCTGATTAGCAGTATTAGGATCTGTAGTTTCTCTAATATTAAATATGACATCGTTAAAGCGTTCATTCTTCATAGGAACACCTTTACCAGATTTGGATATTAGGTAAGTACAGAATGGTTCATCTATAAAGAACTGATACTTTGTAGGATAGAATACTTCTACTGAATTTAAATATGCTACTAAAGAAACTAGAGTATCTGTTGGTGGGATGATAAGCTGTTGTTGAACTCTATTATATTGGAATGGCTCTATTAAGAGATGAAGATTGCTCATATATGAACTTAAGATATTCATCATATGAGTATCCATCATAGTAGTATTTGCTACAGTCTTATTAGCATCGATACATTTCTTACTCATCAAACCAAGATATGCTTCTCTATACACATCTTGTTTATCTTTACCACCTTCATCTTTTTCTTTGTAATCTAATTCTTTATAATAGTTTATATCATTAGATACAAAGATAGAGAACTCATCTTCTATATAAGATTCCACAGTAGGAGTTTCTAATTCTTGATTAGTATCATACTTATCTATTTTAAGATACATGGTAGCAGTTTTAGCATTAGCAATAATCTTATCAAAAAGATTCTTGTCTAAATTAACGTGTGCTAACATTGTAGGCATATTCTTATTTTCATAATCACTAATACGAATTATATTTTTAAAGTTCTCAGGTCTAATTATAAGACCATCTGATTTCTCTCCAGGAATTAATACTTTACCTGAGACCTTGAAGTTCCATTGTTGCATTATAATCTGACCTCCATTTTATATTATCAGAGTGTCATCATATTTAAACACAAGGAGATGAGAAGAGCTATTACGGCTCTTCTCATTTAATTATTATCTATCGCGTAATTCGTTTTTTCTAGCAGCTCTAGCTTTATTTAATTTAGCAGAAAGGCCTTTTTCTTGATGAGCGGAAAGAGCAGCAAGATGTCTATTAACACGTTTACCAGCACTACCTTTCATTTGACCAGGTTTGGTCATCAAATCTAAACCACTATTAAGGCCACCAGTAGCTTGATCTTTACCAGCTCTATAACCCATTTTTACAGAATATGCTAATTTATTAATAGCTTTTGTAATAGATGCTACTACTTTAGCTAAGAATTGTTTGATTTTGGTCCAAACTTTTGCAAGTTTACCTTGACTATCATCTTTCAATTTTTGATTATATTCTCTGATTTTTTTCTCCATTTTTAATTGAAGTTTTTCTAACCAGTTTAAATCATCAATATGTTGGAGAACTTTATTGATTTGAACCAATTTGCTGGAGTCGCCATCGGCTTTGATACCAGCATCAATATTTTGAAGGAGTACTTGACGACCAACTGCTTCATCATTACCACCTTCATCTAAAGCTTCAATATCAACAAACTCCAATGCAAAGTCTTCTGCAATTAAGTTTAAAATTTCTTTATTTTCTGTAAGAATAAATAATGCCATTTGTTAATAACACCTTTCTATTTTAATAATTTAAATATTATAAATGATCTTCTGGTTGAGGAGGTGGTTGTATTGGACCTGGAACAACTGGAGTAGGATTTTCTTCTGTTCTTCTACCTGGAGAAGTAGCTTCGTCTGGAGCTTGGCTACCGTTTTTCTTTTTGCCAGGTTTACCAGAAGTTGTAGAACCAGTAGTTTCTGGGTTACCAGGAGTAGCTTCATGAGTAGCTTCACCAGTTTCTGTACGTTCTGTAGTACTTGGAGAAGTAGTATGTCCATCAGAACCAGCTGGAGTTACGCCTGTATCACTATTGGATTTAGGATTTGCACCAGATTTATCAGAAGTGTCTTCTTCGATTCCGCCTTCTTCATTATAACGGAAGGAAGAGGAAGAAGGTTTATTACCAAAGCGAGGAAGTTGACGGTATACAATACCTTTATCTAAAGCAGATTCTTTTGCCTTTTCTTCTTCAGATTTAGCAGCTTCAGCTTCTTTAGCTTTTTCTTCTTCTTCTAAATCTTTGAAGTGTTTTTTGAAGCGAGCAGATGCTTTTTCTTCAACAATTTTTTCTTCAGTTTTAGGTTCTGTTTCAACTTCTTCTTGAGCATTTAATTCAGCAATATGCTTTTTAAGCTTTTCAGAAATAATTTCGATACGTTCTGTTTCTTCATTATTTTTGAGTGTTTCAATAATGGATTCAATATCACTAACAAAGATATCTTCTAATTCTTTAGAATCAACTTGGCGATTACCACCATTATCTTCATGACATTCTTTGAAACCGCGTTTTTCGAAATCAGCTTTTTGTTTTTCTGTGAAGATTTCAACGCCAGAAACTTCTTCGAAGTTGTTGTAAAGAGGAGTATAAGTAACTTTTGGTTCTTTGCCTTCTTCAGCAGCAGCTTCTTCTTTGATTTCAAATACTTGACAACCACGGTCGCATAATTTAGCTACCGCAGAAACTTCCATTAATACTTTTTCTGTAGTGCCAGTGACACCAACAAAATTTAAGGTTGCACCGCCTGGAGCGATGATTTTGACAAATTTGCCTTCGCGCATTAAGGTCACCATTCCTTTTCATAATATATTATAAAACAAGTAATCTTAAAGATTATTATAATGTGCAGAGCATAAAAGGGCTATGCGTCATTATCTCCATGATAAGTAAGTTCGTCATTCATAGAGATTCCGATTTTCTTCTGAATAGCTCTAACTCTACCGTTATATTCTCTATTGCGATATTTGTTTATATGTTTACCCCCATAATTATCTTTAGGACCTATGGAGATTTTATTTCCAAGTTTTTGCATTCTAAAAGCTAACCAGTCGATAATCTTAATACAAATTCTCATAATCTTTCTTAAAAGATTAATCCTTCCCATATTCTTTTCTTGATCTAGTTCAGCTTCTAATTTCGTATACAGACTTCTAAAAGCAGCAATTTTTGAAGCTACCCAAGTTTTAGGAGCATGCTCTATTTCTTTTCTTAGTTTGCTTCTAGTAAAATCATCTCTATCCTTTATTATTTGATCAAAAGCCTTTAGACTATCTTTATCGGCACTGAGTCTTTTATAAAAAGCTCTACTAGCAGCCTTTTCTAATCCTTCTCTATCAGATGCTGTAATATCTTCTTCCATTAGAAAAACTTCTTGAAGGGCTTCTTTTTCTTCAGCATTTAAAGAAATAGATTCTAATAAATCTTTTTCAGTAATTGCTGATTCAAGTACATATAATCCCATATTATTCCTCTATTTATTAAAAGCTTCTATTTCCATAAAGATCTTATGGATCACTCTAGAAGTCTCTTTATAATATTTTATATAAAAGGTCATAGCAGCAAAAATATTAGTATTGATTATACTAGTATAATGCAAGCTATCGTTTATGAATCTTTGGTGTGTTTGTCTTAATCTTTTAGATAGTTTTTTATCATCAAGATTCTCTTTAAGGAGTTTGATAAATAAACTATTTACTTTATTCCTAACCTCACCTACATGATCAATACATTCATCATGATAATCTTTAACCTGTTTCAAATCTTTAGAGATTTCTTTATCATATAAATTAGAAAGTTTTATAATTTCAGAAGGTTTTAGATTATCCGTTTTATGAAAATACTTAGAATTTTTTTCAAATAGTTTTATGAGTTTTTCTTTATTCTCATAATCTTTGTATTTATTAAAAGTAATAGACTCAATAGGACCATTCTTTAGCCAATGCTTTTCATCTAGATAAATATCTAAGACAGATTTGAAGCCTTCTTCAAGCATTGGTATATTATATTTAAGCTCTCCGATATTATATCTCTCCATATCCAATTCTGGATATTTTCTGATTTTCTTTTCAATATAATATATTTGAGTTTTCTTACTAGTGGTTTTACTAGCTGCATATACTCTAAAGTCTCTAAGTACTTTAGCAGAATTAAAGATTTTACTAATGGCTTCTTTTACACTTAACTCCTGCATCATAGCAGAAGTGAGATCTGAAGCTTTGTTATTAAATTTTGTAATAAGATCTTTTTGCCACTCTATCTTTTCTTTTCTAGAGGAGATAGCAGCGTCATAAAATTGATCTTTGAATTCAGTTTCAAAATCTTCTATAGTATAATCGTTATAAACTTTATCTTTTGATTCAGACAAAGATTGATTAAATATATCCATTATAAACTCCTATTTATTTATTCTAGAAATTGGAGTAACTTTATCTTCAACAACTTGCATTTTTAATTCTGCAAGCATTGTAAATAATTGGGAGAAGTCATTATCTGTCAAACGAAGATAATTGTATTCACCCATATTAGTAATCATTTTTTCTTTGGCTATTTGTTTAGCTCTATATTCAGTCATAGTTCTTGTATTAGGATTTTTGCCACCATCCTTAACCTCTATAATTAGATTATAAGGAAGTAGTAAAAAGTCTGTGATCCAATGTCTGGTTTTACCGCCATAGGTATATTCTAATACAGGTCCTGGAGCAATTACTTCAGAAGAATCAAACTCCAGTACCTCATCTAAGAACTTCATAAGATTTAACTCATACTTGCCTGTATAAGTAAATTCTTTACCATCTGACCATTTATATTTACCACTAATTCGTCTATTAGCAAGCATCTTTTCCTGCTGTTTAGGATCGTCTAATAGATGAGTCTTATTATAGACTTTCATCATACGTTTTTGATAAGTCTTTTTAACAGTTTCATAGCATTTAGGATTGCCACATAGACGTTCATATTTTTGACGCTTTTCATTCCATTTAGTAGGATTTCCGCATACAGTACAATTACCATGGCCATGTTTATTATTCACAATATCATATACCAATCTATATGCAGTATATCCTTCTGGAATTTCATCATCATGTTTTCGTTCTATATGCTTTACTAAATTATCTCTATGATAAGTTTCACTACAATAGGGACAAGGATATCTTTTCATCTTTTCCTCCTATATTCATAATTCAATTACTAAGTGGTCATTACTTGCAAAAGTAAATGAGGAAAAGAATGAGAATATGAAATAATTGATCGAATCTATTTAGTGTAGCTTCTAATCTTCTATACTTTTCATTACTAATCATCCCATTTAGTCTCTCTATAATCAAAGAGTTCATAGCATAGCATTTTCCAAAATCTATTAGTATATGAGATATAAGAATTATTAAGAAAATAACCCTACTAAAATAATCGGCAAATCTTGCTCCTGTTATAATACAAAAACCGACCCAAACAATAAACGCATACAAAATACAATGGCAGGTTAATAGATATAAAGATTTTCTTTTATTCTTTTCTAAATATTCTCCTTGAAGTGGGAAGTCAGCTAGACAATGTATTGCAAATAGAAATAGCATATCTATAATCATTATGTATCACCATCTCTCTTTTTACTTATTTTCTATTATAGTAAGGTCAAGTGAGATTTGTGGGGAGTTTAGAAAAAAAAAATAAAAGGGAGGATCACTCCCCTTTATTTTCTTTAGCTTTTAATTGCTCTTTTAATTTGTTTTCAAAATAAGATATATCATAATAGACTTCTTCTCTATCAGGAATATTATCAGAATAATCTATAAAATTTTCTGGCTCATTTTTTAATATACCCTTATTATCATTAACCCATCCAACAGTTCCTATTACTATGGCTGGTACCATCCATAAAATGCACTCTACTGGCATAAAAATAATATTCATACTAAGATCCTCCTAAAAGTTATAAATATATATTCACTATTATAGTATATAATTGAACTAAAAATTATACCCATACTCATTACGAGTATGGGTAATATTCTATTTATAACTATTAGGATTTCCATCAGTATCTTGTTTATTCTTCCAGTCACCAGCTTTTTTAGGCTGTGCTGTGAATCTATCTCCAAGAAAAGTCTTTTCATATTTTTTCATATTTGGAGCATGATGCGCATCTCCAGATGTTACTCTTTTTACTTTACGAACAATACCCTCAATATTCTTAATAACCCTAGCTTCATCTAATATAAATAAAGCCATATTATTCACCAGCCTTTTCATCAGTATTAGGAGCTGGTTGTTTATTAGGATTTGTATTAGTCTTTTCCTGATTATTATTTTGGTTTTGGGAAGGAGCTTGTTTATTCTTATTATAGCTATTTACATGAGCCTGCATATAAGAAAACAAATCTCTATACAACATTCCAGCTGCTGTCATTTTAGCATTTAATGCTTGTTTTAAGATATCACAAATAAGTTTCTTCTTATTATAAATAACTGTTTCACTATCCTCAGGATCTTGTTTGGCTTGTTGATTATTCTGAGAAGTGTTTTGTTGGTTAGTATTATTTTGATTATTATTAGAAGATCTATTATCAAAGGTCATCTTAGGAGTTGCTGTAGATGTCTTATTAGTATCATCTTCATTTAATAGATCTTTAAAATATTTCGTATAGAATAATGAATAATCTGTATCTGCATTTAATGGTGCTGTAGAAGCCATGCCTTGTGTATTAGACTGTTTTACAGCATCAGCATTTTTATTAGCTGCTAATTGAGATGGAGATAAATTAGGCTCTTGATTGCCTGTAATAGGATTTCTATTGATATAATTTATAATACCATTTACATCTGTTTCAAAAGATTTTATTAAAGTATTATAAGTGGTACAAAAATTATATGCTTTAGGAATCAATTGTTGAATATCCTGAGATTGCATATTAACTTTTTTATCTATACCATAATAAAAGTCTCTAGCAAATTTAGCAAAGTCACTTTGTCCATCATATTCATTTACTAGCATTTTCTTAAACCATAGATTATTTTTATAATCTGCAGCTTTCTTAGCATCTCCTTGTAAAGTATTATTCTTTGTATCTAGAATAGTAACTCTTTTAAGATCTACTCCACTGATGTTAGAACTTAACGGTTTCTTTATTCTAGCAAAGGCTGTAGTATATGATGGAGCATTTTGAATATTTGCACCACTCTTTACTGGATATTTTTGGAAATCCACAAGATAATCTCTATTTTGGATTAGCCATTCATTATTCTTTTTACCTTGATCATTAGCATAATCTTTAAACTTCTTAAGATTAGTTTTAATAGCAGTAATATTATCTATTCGCCATTGATCATTGCCAGAATTTTCTGCTTCTTCAAAATACTCTTGAGAGATGTATCCATTCTCATACATCCAGAGAAGCATATTTCTATTATCTTGTGCCATCTCTAATATAGCATCAAATTCATATGATTCTGAGATGGCATTAAAAAATTCATCTTTTAGCATAAGTCATCTCTCAATTCTTTAATATAATCAATCAGTAATTGCTCTGGATTATCAGTTTTCTTATTCTTGTATTTCTCCATTTTAGCAACTACTTTTTTCATCTCTTCTTTTGTGAGCTGATAAAGTTTTGCTGGAGGACGTTTTATAGGAATTCGAACAACATCATCTTTTTCATCGAAGCTAAATAATTCAACTTCATTGATGAATAGATTACCACTCTTACCAAAATTTAATCCTAGCAAAGTAAGAGCTCCTTCTATTTCTACTGGTACATACATAAAGCTTCTACCAAGTCCAATATGATTAGTATTCAATACATAAAATATTGGAATTATCATAGCTTTACCACCAGGAAATTTAAACATAGTTGAGACAAAGGTATTGATTACACCAGCAGCTAATGCATCTTTAACTTGTTTAGCAATAGTTTTTAAATCCTTTTTATTATAGAATGCTTTCATCTTTTTAGATAATGGAGTTTTTAGATAATCATCATAACTCATTCTTTTATAATCTGGATTTTTCTTATACACATTTGAAATTTCTTTTGATAAGTATTCGTAGAATTTTCTATTAGATTTATAAGATTCTAATTTAATATCGAAGTCATTATTCACTCTATCTTCTACAAAGATTTTAACAGCTTGCCCTATAATAGTAGATAAAGCAATGTCTGTAATTATTTTAATATAAATATCTAATTTAGAAGGAGGTTGTGCTTCTTCTAATATCAGAGAGTAAGATTTAAAGTATCCCATTTATAAATACCTCATTACATTTAATGATTAGATTACTAAAGTGTCATAGGTATTTGAAACACAAAAAAGACCTAGGAGCATTAAGCCCCTAGGTCAATTTAAATTATCTAAATAATTATATCTCTATATTATCTTCGATTCTTATTTTTTAGAAGCTGCAGCTTCAGCGTCTTTTTTAGCTTTAGCATCAGCCATTTCTTGACCAACACGGTCACGACGTTCAGCGCTAGTCATTTTTTCTGTCAAGTAAGCAATAGCTTTAGCAACCATAGCTACTAATTTTTTGTACCAAGGAGCTTTTTCGCCATCTTGTTCCATTTTTTGTTTAAGTTGGTTGGATTTTACATTAAGAGCTGCAATTTTATCAGCAATCCATTCTTTAGGTTTGTTGATGCAATTTTTCTTAATTTCTTCTAACCATTTGCTCAATTTGCTTTCTTCAGCACCTTCTGCAGATGGAGCATCTTTTTTAATGTCTTCTACAGTTTTTGGTTGTTCGCCGTCTTCAACGATCATGTTCAAGTAATCAACATCACCAGTGTTTTCGAATGCTTCAAGCATCAAGTCAACGAATACATAAGCATCGGATTGTTCGCTAATAGGACGAACTACTACATTGTGACATTCATCAATGATAGCTGGATCCATAATGATGCGAGCTTCATCAACAGCTACAGCTACGGAATCCATATCGATTTCGTTAGCTTCTGCAATAGCTTCTACAGCTTCGAAGTAATCCAAGCCATTTTCTTCTGCCAAACGTTCAACGTCAGAGAAGTTAACAACTGCAGCGCCGATACGAGTATTTTCTACTACTGGAACCGCAATAGGGTTAAGAGCGGATTCAGTTTCGCTCAAGTATACTGCTTCGTCAAGGATACCTTGGAAGCCAGTAGTTTCTACAGAACGATTCAACTGAGATTCTGTAATTAACATAGGTAAATACCTCCATTATGATCATAATGATAAAGTTTTGAATAATTTATAAATTATTTTCATTGCTTAGAGATATAAAATCCGATGAAAAATCTATATCTCCAAAGATTTATTATAATGTAATTATTATAACTTTCAAAATTAGTTATTATTATTTCAATTTAGCTCTTACAAACCCAATAGCTTGTTGAGTTTTATTCATTAATGCTTTTACAGTAGAAGTATCCATATTTGTAGGAGAATCTCCATTTGCTTTATTTCTTAAAGAATAGTAAAGATTTCTCATAGAAGCCATTTTCTTACCAAGATATTCTTTATCATTAATATTAGAAGATACTTCTTGTGGAACTCTTTTGAGCTTTTGAAGAATCTTATTTTGTGGATTGATATCAGTTTGTTCTTTCAATGTTTCGAAATCATCATTAAGATAAGCATCTAATAATTCATCAGAACCAATATCATCACCACGCTGCATAAGATCATGAATCTTATCAAAAGTAGTTTCTGTTAATTCATATACTGGATCATTTTTAGAAATTGGATTTAAGAAAATTTGAAATCCTGCTTCTGCAAAATGTTTTGCAGTATCAAGCATTTCTTGATCAGCATATGCATTAACTTCATCTAAAGATAAAGAAATAGTAGATGGTTGAACATCACTAGCTTCGCAAACATTAATGATTGCTTGAGTACCATTTGTAATACCATTAGAAGTTGCATATTCTACTAGATCTTCAATTCTGATGATATTGCAATTCTTTTCTTTACTTTCTCTAATAATAACTAATTCTGGAAAATACTCTGTGTTTTCATGAACTAGCATTTTAGAGCTACCAACAATAGAAGTTGCTTCATCTAAAATACCATTATCATGGTTAGAAAAAATCATATCAATATCCTCCAATTAGAAAACAACTGCCTAGAGAATAGCTCTCTAGGCAGATTTTCTTATTAAATATTATATTAGTTTTTAGAGAAGAATTTAGCGCGGTTACGAGCAGCTTTATTATCAGCTACAGCATTAGCACGATCAATTTTTTTAGCAAAATCAGCAGAATTTACTTTATCAGAAACTGCTTTGTGAATTTGATGTTTTGTATCAGTAGGAATTTTACCGAATTTTTTTAATCGATTGCGGAGTAAAGATTTAGTAGCTTGAACAGTTTCTTTAGCTGTATAGCCTTCGCTAACACCGTTAACACCATTATCTTCAGTATCATCATGAGCTACACCACCAGCAGTTTTTGCTGCCAATGCTGCAGGAATATTTACTTTGCTAGTTTCTTTTTCATCACCAGCGCCGATGAATTCTTTTTCTTCTTCTTCATCATATTCGTCAGCTAAATATAAACCTTTTTTAGCATCATTATCTAAACCAATATTACCTTTTGCTTGATCTTCAGATGCTTCTTCATTAATACGGAACAATGCCATAGTATTTTACCTCCAAGTAAAATCAATAATTGAATTACATTAAATCTTTATCATATTTACCAGACGCAATGTCTCTTAAATATTGAAGATGTTTTTGATGAGGATCTACAGATTCTTGGAAATCTTCTAAATCACTATCAGAATCATCGTTTTCAACATCACCAAAGCCCATCATATCATCTAATTCATCACCAAGTTCTTCGGATTCGATATCATCAGCAATGAATTTTTTATCAGCTTTGGAAAGCTTTTTAGCTTCAACTGGTTTTTCATGAATAACTTGATCTGTAGGTTCTACTTTAAGTTGAACGTCTTCTTGTTCAGCAGCTTCAGCTAAACCAACATTATAGTTCTTCTTAATAAGTTGAAGACCGTACTTACCAGTGAAAGTATCCATCATTTGTTTAGTATTAGCAAATTTGCGATAAGTCATTACATTTGCTTGATCGCCCCATAAGCCTTTACCTAAACCAGCATCATACCATTTAGATAAGTTATCATCCGTACCAATACCAAGAGTGCTCATTTCATCAAGAATAGAAGCTTCGTCAATGATTAAAGCAGTGTTATGATATTGACCTTTAAGACCATTGCATTCTAAGATAGAACCAATAGCTTCAGTTACAGAAGAAAGACCATTTGTAATCATATAACGAGAAAGGTCTTCCATTTCAATTAAGTATTTACCAAATCTTTTAGATTCGCGAACTGGAACCATTTCAGCAGTAAATTTACATTCACTAACTGGAATGGTAGCTAAGCTATCTAATAAAGATTTAACTTCTTCAACTACAGATACTTTTGTAGTTTGAGGAATTTTGGTACCATTATCAGCAATAGCCATTTCAGAAAGAGTCTGAATAGCAGAGTTAAACATGGCCATGTTCTCCTTCCATATTTAAAAATTAGGATCCTTGTTTGGCTGCTACTAATTTATTTTTAATAGTAGTAGCAGTGTCTTTAGCTTTTTGCAAAGTATTATTTGCAGTTTGTTTTAAAGACTCTGGAGCTTTAGAAGCTTTATCTGTAAAGTTTCTTACAGCTTGTTTAGCAGCAGAGTATTTATTAGCTAAAGTCTTTACGCTATCTCCTGCAGTAGTAGCGGCAGATTTAACTGTGTTTGCACCGTTTTGAATATGATTTTTAATTCTAATCATATTTTTCCCGGCTTTATTACCAACTCCAGTTACGGCATATTTAAGTGTGTTAAGATTTTCTTTAACTGTTCCTTCACAATATGCTTGGAGATGGTAAGAATCTTTGAAGCTTTCTGCTTCAAAGTCTTTGTTAAAAGCTTCCATTAATTGTTGATAATAAATAGAGTTTTCAGAAACTGGAGTAATGTATACCTTATATCCAGCTTCTTTAATAGATTGAGTAATCTCTACTAATTCATCATCTTCATAAAGAGAAGCTTCATTTACAACAAAACCAATAGTGGAATCGTTGTTAATCATACTAGCTTCACATACAGCTCCGATAGCTTTATGACCATTTGTAATACCATTAGAAGTGCCGTATTTCACGAACTCCTCTAATTGAATAAGATTACGATTTAAACGGTCAATATGTCTGATAGGAACCATGTTTGCAGTATAGATCATTTCAGATTCGCTCAAAGAATCAAGAGATTCAATAAAGTCGAAATCATTAGACCCATAAAGGTCAGATTCTTTTAGAAGCATATAATAATTCTCCTTTAATGACCACTATAATATATTAGAATAATCATTAATAAATAGTCATTAAAAGGCTTTTCTATCTTTATTTAAAAGTGGTTCTTTGAATGGCATTATTATATCGATTATTAGCATGCTTCCATTCATTTGTAGCTTTATCTAATTCTTTATTTTTAGAAAATACACCAGTAGCAGCTTGTTTAGCTTTGAAGTAACCACTAGAGATTTTATCTTTTAACCAAGTGATAGCACGTTTTAAATTTAAGATAACAGTAGCAAACCAACCTTTTTTAGAAGCAACTGCATCTTGTTGCTCTTTTATCTTTTGATTCAATTGATTAGTAAGAGCTTTAATTTTAGCAGTAGCTTGTTCTAAACTTGCAACACTATTTAACTCTGGCATTGGAACATTGACTGCCTCAGCTATAGTTTGTTCAGAAATTCTATTAGCTTTTTCTTCATCAATAGATCTTAATTCTTTAGCAACTTCAAATTCTTCCTCAAGAGTGTAATCTTCTCCTAGAAGAACTAGTCTTGCAAGACCTTGCTCCAACATATCATTCTCAATCATATATTGAAGTTCTTCATTAAACTTATTGAAAACATTTTTAGCATTGTTTTCTTCTGTAAATAATAATCCCATTAGTATCCTCCTAATCTTCTTTCTTAGCAATCATATATTGATTTTCAGTAGCAGAATTATCTATATCATCAATTCTAGATTGAAGTTTATTAATAACTTCTTCTGTACTAGGAAAATCATAAGATCCAGACGGATCTATATGAACCATATGCATATCTAATACTTGAGTTTCTTTATTATAATCATAAGTTCTAGATATAGCTTCAGAATATTCTAAAGTAGCTTTTAACTGTGGATCCATATATTTCCCATAAATTTGTACAAAGGTTTTATAATCACCATATACATAATTCGTTGGAATGAATAAGTATCCGTTATGAACTAACTCATGAACAGTTTCTGATAATGGTATTAATCCAACGTTTAATCTATAATGATTAAACATAACTTCTTTAGCTACAGCATTCTCAGAAATATTCTCTTGGCAGGCAACTCTCTTAGCATATATAGTTGTTACCAAATCAAATAGAGTTAGAGGAGAATGATGTATATGAATCTTAATAGAATAAGTATCGATATTATTTACGTTCTTATAGAAAGAACAGCTAGTCATATCAACACAGTTTCTTAGATATTCAATATATTTTTTATAAGATCTAGAAGATCGGCAAATACGTTCAATATTCTTAAAATACTTCATTAGATCTTTTTCATTAGTAAAATCATAATCTGCTATATCAAAAGAAGGAAGATGGTCTAAAACTATCGTCTTCTTAGCATTAGGTAATTCGAGCTCATTATAACCTCGCATTTTAGTATATCACCTCCTGATATTATCACAATGTCTAGGGATACCGCCTAAAGATAAAATGATAAGGAATGACACTTATATAAGTCATATTTTTATTTAATATTTTTAACTTTGCAAAGGATAAAAAATATGGGATTATATACGATTCGAGATTTTCAAGAAGGAAGAATATTAAGCGAAGCTTATGTTCCAAAATCTAAATATCTCAAAAAAGCAGAAGAGCTTCTAGATAAGCTCAGACAGCCTTATCTTATCAAAGATGCAAGCGGTCTTACTGGATTGGCAAAAATAAATGCATCTAGATTTAGTTCCGCAGTAAACGACATTCAAGGAAATAAAGATTGGGTTGAATTTGAAAAATGTTTAGAAAAGCAATTTGGCTTCCAAACATTTACTGTCAATATTATTAGAAGCAGTATTCCGAACGCGTTTACCCTTCCAGTATCTATAGATATTACTCATCTTGCAGATTTTAGTGATGTATTAGATACTAATGGTTTAAAATATAGAGAGTCTGCAAATATTAATGGTATATCATTCATATCAGATGGTTTGTTATTTAACGGTAAACTATCTTCCGGTCAGATTTTGGCTGTAATATTACATGAGATAGGACACAATTTCACGCAGATGGCAATTGAGTTTATTGCTAAAGTTAATGCCGGTAAAGTTCTTCTTGGCGGTGCTATTGGGATTTTGTCTTTATTCTTAAAATTAGATGGTGTTTTAGGTACTAACCTAAGCTTAGCTCAAAAATTAGGAATGATTGCAGGATTATTTGCTAATGATTCTGTAAAAAATAAATTTAATGATGCCAGAAGATCTAATAGTGGTTTAAATCAAGCATTGGATATTGGTGGTTCTCTAATAAGCTTTAATGGAGATATATCGATGTTTCTTAATGATCTATTAAGAATAAAAGGTACTTTAATTGGAGTATTTAGAAATCAAATTATATCCCATTTTAAAGAAAAAGCATCAACTCAAATGATACAGTTAAAAGGTAATTATAAAAATGCTATAGCAGCTCAAATCGCAAACTATCCAGGATTTATGGATGAATCGTTTGCTGATAAGTTTGTTGCTATGAATGGCTATGGTGTTGAATTTGCTACTGGTATGAAAGTGTTTGAAGCAGAAGCTCATTCTTTTGGTATTCGTGGAACAGTTGATAAAATTCCAGTAGTTGGACAAATTTTCGCATTAGATTATATTATGAGTGCCACTTTTAATACCATTATGACTGGTGAACCTCATCCAGCGTTAGCTTCTAGACTTAATACTCAAATTTCCATTCTAGAAGAAGAATTAAAACGTCCTGGTATCTCTAATAGAACTAAAGAATTGATTCGAAAAGATATTAAAGATATTAAAGATCAAACAGCTGCTTTAGATAAATTGATGAAGAAAGATATTGATTTTAAATCTTCTCAATACAAATATTATATCTTATCTTTCAATGAATTGATTACAAAAATCCAACCTAAAGGCGACATTCGTGAATTGTTCATGAGTAAAGTAAAAGATAATAAATCTATTATGGATACTCTAGAAAAGAATGCTAAAAAAGCAGAAGAGTTGGCTAATAAATTAAATAAAAAATTTAGATAGAAAGGTTGTATTTAATAATGGCACTATTTGTACTTGAAAATACATCAGCCGATCAGAATCTTAATTGGTTATTATCAGAAGGATACACTATTGATGGTGTAGAAGTTCTAGATGATGACGAAGAAGGTTATACTGGAAATAGGCATTCTGATGATGATATTGATAAAGCAAAATATGAAAGAATGTCTAGAGAAGAAAAGGCTAAAATTGATCAAGAGACTGCTGATGAATTAGGTGAGATCGAAGATCGATTGGAGACTGCTAAACGTGATTTTAAAACTAAATTTAGTAATAGACCTACATCTTGGTTCGAATCTAAACTTATCGGATTTAAAAAGATGCTTATTAAATTTAGAGCTAAACATAAAGCTACTAAAGGTAATAAAAGCAAAACTATACTTCAAAAGATTATCTATGTGATTACTAATATTATTAAATTCATTACAGATAAATTGATAAAATTAGCAAGACACACTCCTATGGGTAGAGATAGCCGTAGATATGATCATGAAAAAAGAGACGCTAGACGTGATCTAATGTTCGAAAAAAGACGTGCTAAAAAGAATATAGAATATGCATATGCGTCTAATAAAAGCAGAAAGTCACATGTTGATTTTAGAACTAGATTAGCTGCTGTTACAGATCATACCAATAAAATGGCGGAAAGAATAAATAAGCGGAATAAAGAATTTGAAGACCAGCTAAAAAGGGAAAAACAAGCTTCTAGGGATATTTTAAATAAATATCGGGGTAAGGAACAAAAAGAGTGGGATGAACAGATTCGCAAAAGACAAGAAAAAACAAGTCGCGATCTAGATGAATTGTTAAATAATTAAAGGAGAAAATATAAATGGCGTTATATAAATTACAAGAATCATACTCTTATGAATCTTGCGAAACTTTATTAGAATCCTTTGAAGCGTTTGTTTTAATAGAGGCTTCTAGAAAAGGTGAAAAGGTATTAACAAGAGAACTAGACTCTCAACAACAGCAATTTGAAGAATATTCTAAAAAGATTGAATCTCAAGAAGCTGAACTTAAAAAGGTTATGGAAGAAAAACCTAAATCTTGGTTAGAACGTAAATTAGAATCCTTTAAGGGTGCTATTGAACGTTTTGAAGAAAAATATAAACTTACTCAAGATAATAAATCTAAAACTATTATCAAAAAGATCTTATCTGTATTAACTCGTATTGTTAAATGGATTAATGAAAAATTATTAAACTTTACAAAATACGTTGGTGATAAGGTATTTGGAAGACAAGACAAAATCGATGCACATAATGCAAAGGTTAACTCCCTCACTTCTGATATCAAATCTACAAAAAATGAACGAAGAAATTTGGATAAAGCGATTAATAAAACAAAAGACCGCTTAGCAAATACTACAAAAGGCAAATCTAATAATTACAATATGAGTATTGATAATTTTAGAAAACAAGATAATAGCTTGGATAAAGAAAAATTCCATAATACTTTCCAAAAAGCTATGAATAATAAAGGTAAATTGGTTTTTGGTAATTAATTGAAAAGGTAGGTAAATAAAAATGCCATTATTTAAACTTAATGAAGAAAAAGTAAATGAAAGTATTGAAACAGGTGCATATAATATTGCATCTTCTACAATTTTTGGTCATCATGTACTAAATGCAAAAAGATGGGGTTGGGTTATACAAGCTCCTCTTAATCCATTAGGTGCCCTTATTAACGGCTTTGCTTCTTTGTTTGGTATTAGAGATAAATTAGACCAAGCATATTTCAAACATTACTACAAAATCGATTCTAAAGTTGAATCTCAACTTAAACCTCTAATTAAAGAAATTGGAGATGTTGCATTGTTTAGCAGCAAAGAAAAATACCATGTTAAAGGTAAAACTGGTGGGATTCATGGTTCTACTAAATTTGATATGGAAGAAGAAAACGTTGAAGACAGAAATGCTATGAATATGAAGCGCAAAGCCAACGAAATTAATCCTGGTACTGCTACTGCATATCATATCGTTCGTTTCGGTGATAAATATGCTATTGTATTCTTCGTATTCGATAGCAATAGAATCAAGGAAGCAAAAGTTGCTACAGCTAAGAATGAAAAATCTAGATCTTATAGCTGCGTAACTATTCCTGGTTTTAATAAAATCAAACCTTCTGATTACACTAAATAATTTAGAGGATGATAGTTTATGGCACTTTATAAATTAACAGACGATACAGATTATTTGCTCGAATCTATTGATTTCATTCTTGAAAATACTGATGATGCGTTGTTAGATAGTCAGTACAAATTAAAAGATTCATACGAAAGAAGTTTGTTAGATGCAGAAAAAGCTATAAAGAAATATGAAGTCGAATTGAAGAATACAATAAACTCTAAACCAAGATCTTGGTTAGAAAGAAAATTAGTTGGATTTAAAACAAAACTTCGTAAATTCGAAATTAAATACAAACTTACTAAATCAAATCAATCTAAAGGTATTATAAAGAGAATATTATCCATTTTAACTAAGATTATTAAATTTATCACTGATAAATTGCTTAAATTTACAAGATATGTAACTGATAAATTTGATAAACATAATAGATACCCTAAAGAACTTAAAGAATTTGATAGAGAAACTAGGGCACTTAATATACAGCTAAACAGAAAAAGAGTAAAAATGTACAAAAATGATATAGATCGTTATAAAAAAGCAATAGCTGATAATGATAAAGCAATAGAGCTAAGAAAGAAAGAGCTAGGCCTTGACAATGCGTAAGCATCCCAGATTTTGATAAAATCAAACCTTTAGATTATAATAAATAAAAAAAAAATAAGAGGAATACCATTATGGTATTCCTCTATCATTATATGATTCATTTGGTTATAAAAGAGTAGATTAATATTGCTATTGCACTAATAGCAAGTATTGCAATAATTAATGTCTCTTTTATACTATTAATCTTATCAACACATCTGATATTATATGGGTTATTATTAGATTCGTCTATATAAGAATTAGAATTATATTCTTTTATTTTAGATCCTACTTCTATAAGATATAAAGTTCTTTCACCATGATCTAATCCTATACTATACTGTATATCATAAATAGATATCTCTTCTTTAGGATAGTATTCTGGAGGGGAATATAGTTCACCTCTAGCTAAGATATATGTATTTTTTAAGAATACCCTAGCCAATAAATCGCATGCCAATGTATTATTGTTATTATTGTTTCGTATTTTGTCCATTATAGAATAGATAGTATCTTTAGTATTACGAGATATTAAACTAGTCCTACAAGTATCTGCTATAATAACAAAACTATCATTATCATAACTATCGACAAGTTTTTTATTATCATTAATTTTAACTTCATCAAATCCTGCAAGATCAGAACCAAAGTATCTAATATTATGCAAATATTTTATATATTCAGAATTTCTAACTTTCTTAGTTTCTATTTTATACACATTATCTACATCGTGATTACTAAGAGGATCTATTCTTATTACTTCAGTAAATCTAGTTGGTTCATATAGAATTCCAATAGGATCTTCTTTACTAAAATAATCTTTATCATATGGAACGCAATATATTCTAGGAATAAAACATGGAACGTCTTCTTGTTTTATATGACCATTAATAACCCTAAAAGCATTATCAAATATAAGATTATCTGGTATATGACTAGCTTTAGAATAATCTTCTACAGTCTTTGGAGATGACTCTTCAGTCATATTATAATCACCATTGAAATTTCTGGCTATTCTTCTATATGTAGGAGGATCTACAAAATATAAAACGTCTATATATTTTGCTTTGTATCCACCAAATCCAGTATTTATTTCTTTAAAGAAAGTTTCAATACCTTCTGCATTTTTTATTTTTGGCTGATCGATGATTTCTTCTTTCTCTAAATCATCAATATCTTCATTAGTAAATAATCCCATTCTTTCATACCTCTATATCAGCTATTATTTATTATATAGAATATTAGAACAACCGATATTATCATAAACATAGTACCTATGATGCCAGAGAATATAGCAAAGTATTTTAGATTGCAATAATCAGAATCTAATTTTTGCATATTTTCTTCCAACTCATCAGTGATATTTTTCATCTTAAGTAATTCATTATTGGTGAGAGAGTCAGACTGTTTAAAAATATTAACAGCATTATTGGTAGAAGAGCTGAACCCATTTATTACTTTTTCAAATTCATCTAATTTTCTTTCGAAAGAATTCATTTTAAATTCTACTTGATTTATTTTTTCTATAGATTCGATGATCTCTAATTCATCAATCTCTTCAGGTTGAGAGTTTTTATTTGTAATCATTTTAATACCCCGAATATATAAAAGATAGAGATAGAGTTTGAGAAGTCTCTATCTTTTATACTCATTATAAGAGAACACAATATTCCCTCCAGAATTATACAAGGAATCAATCATCTCTTGAGATTCCATTTTTAAAATTACGATATCAGTATTAGATAGATCTAGTTCATTATTATGAGAGATAATAAGACATTGATCAAATCCAAGATCAATCATAATCTGTTCTATAAGAATAGAGAACTGAATACGATTCATATTATCTAAGTTATCATCAACTTCATCTAGTTTGATAATATTATATTTATTAGAAGAGTTTCTTAATAATACGAAAGATATAAGCATAGAAATCATAGACAATTGACTATCACTCATTAGTGAGATATCTTCTCTTACCCTACCTTCACTATCAGCACATGGAATATTAAATTCATTCTCATTGATTATGAAAGGTTGTAAAGTGAATCTTCCTCTAAATAATAAAGTCAATAGAGCATTAGTCATGTTTAGAATACTATTCATGAACACAGACATGTATACTGTTTGAATACCATGGATAGAAGTATACTTCTTGATCATTTGAATCTCATTATACTTAGCTCCATATTCTTGTGAGTCTCTTGTATATTGCTCAAATAATACAATACGATACTTATTCTCTTCGATAGCTTTGGTTAATGCTGGAAGATCAGTATTTTGTAAAGCAGATAGTTCAGCACCTCTTCTATTTAACCTATCGGTTAATTCTTTAATAGCAACTGTATCTTTTTCCATAGAATCTATCTTAGAGGTTATAGCTTGTAATTCTTCAGAAACTTTCTCAAATTTCTCTTTATTTATCTTAGCATATCTGATACTGTCTAGGACGGATTTAATCTCCAATTTAGAACTTCTGATCTTCTCAATTTCAGCGAGTACGCTTACTTTAGAATCACGAATAGAAGATAAATTCTTTAAATCAGTATCTATTTTTTCTTGTAAAATTCTTATTTCAGCATTTGCAGAAATTAATTTTTCTTTAGCGCTTTCATAAGAATGAAGATCATCTTCTAATGCTGAAACAATAGTAGAGATATTTTTAAACTCTTGATATTTATCTACAGATTCGAAATTCAATCTTATCCCATACTCTATATTATGATATAAGGTATTGATAGAATCTAAAGATTCAGTTCCAGGGAATTTCCTGATAATCTTAGACATTGACTGGATATATTCTAATATAGATTTCATTTCATAAAGACATTGGGTCTTCATCATATTTTCTTCTGCTAAATTCTTTGCAGATTCAATAGCATCTAATGTAGAATTTATCTTTGTAGATAAAGAATATAAAGACTGTCTACTTTTAAGAAGATTTTTAGCTTCTACTATATCTTTAATAAAAGGACAATCAGATTTATGATTACAATCATCTGGTATTTTATTATAATCCTTGGATCTATTGTTTAAGAATTCTACATCGCGTTTTTCTGCTCTAAGATCCTCTAATTGCTTTTCCAATCCTGATAATATTTCAGTATGATCTAATATAACTTCATTCTTACCAGTTCTTAAAGAATTCATAGATTCTTTTCTTACTGTTTCGGAATAAGTTTGAAAAATAGTCTCTACTGTAGAATTGAATTTTTCTATTACAAGTTTTACTGTTTCGTAATCTTGTTCAGAAATATTCTTATAAGTTTCAAATAAAGAAAAGAATGGTTTATAAGATTCTAATTCTTTCTTAGTAGATTCTATCTTAGAATTAAGATCATCCATATGGTCTTTATCATACAAAGAATCTAATTTAATCTGTAGCTCAGTAACATTGTTAGAAAGTTCTAATTCATTATCTAGAATTTCTTTAGCTCTTGAAGAAAGCATTTCTTCATTAGCTTCATATCTAGCCATATCTTTCTCATATTGAATTAGTTTCTCTTCAGAGTATTCTTCTACATCTGGAAGCTCTCTTATTTCTTTCTCTAAGATAATTTTCCTCATAGAAAGATCTTTATAATCATTAAGGAAGTTTCCACTAGTATCTAATCTAGCTAACTCTGCCTTTATAGTTGCTATTTCACTAATAAGACCATTTTTCTTATTATCTAATTCCTTAAGAGCTAATGTGTCTTTTTTAATAGCATCTTCTACTATAGCAACATTCCCAATTTGATTTAGTTTAGTTACATAAGAATCTATAATAGATTTAAGTACTGTAGATTTAGTACTGATCATCTTATGAATATTATTAAATACAGCTAGAGATGATATAATAGAATTTACATATCTCTTCCTCTCAGATGGTTTTAAACCACCTAAACCCTTTTTATTTGCTGATAATTGAGATAATGTAATAAAGTTATCATCTATCCCTAATATATCATATATAACTTCTTTAGCAGTAGTTATATTATTAGACGGATTTAAATTCTCAATACTCCCATCAGAATTTAGTCTGTTAAGATAGCATTTGGTTGGACGGCGAATACCGTCTTTTACAACAGACTCATATTTTATATTTAGTATCGTTTGAAAATCTGTTTCATAAGCTATTTCTTTGATAGCTGTTTTATCAGGTATAAAGTTTATAGAAGAATCGGCTAATGGTGTCAAGGCTTTAAATATAGTAGACTTGCCAGTACCATTATCACCTTTTATTATTAGTACTTTATGAATGCATTTAGAAAAATCTATTTCTATATGATTCAATCCCATACCATTGTATATACCTATATAGTTTTCCAACCTAAGACGTAATAATCTCATATATGCACTCCTATTCTAGAAACCCAATTGTTAGTTTTAATAAAAAGACTATAGCCGCAAAGGTAGTAATAAAAATACTTATTATTATACCTTTCAAGAATTTATCACTTTCTTCGGAATAATATACAAACCTGTATAGATATAAACTGATTTTTATTAAAGCATAGCATATTAGTAAAAGACATGTCCAACCTATAACATCGGATGTATATATGGGGTTTCCACTAGGACTAGAAGAATTAAGAACATTCGGTGTTAGTAAAAACGTGTCTGCATTCTGACCAGCAACAGACAATATCATCACCTTCTCTTTTAGAATAAAAATAGATTAGAGATAATATATAAGAACCCCATCATAAATAAATAGAAGAAGGTTAATATCATAAATAATATAAATGCCAAAGCTACCATCTTATATAAAGTATTCTTTATTCTAGCACCTTTAAATTTATATAACAATACTATGAATATAGATGCTATCATAGAAAATACAGCATTATATATTAGCACATTAGATGTGATATCATAAAAACTCATAAATATTTTTCCTTTCAAACATGGTTAATTAGAAGTCTTAGCCTTCCTAATGAATAAAAAAGATAGAGGCATTAAGCCTCTACCTCTTTGTCTTCTTTGAGCCATTCGTTTTCGAAATTCTTAACGATGGCTGCAATTTTAACAATATTAGGAACGTTATTATTCCAATTATTAATATTAGTATCAGAAGTAAAGTTCATGATATCTTTAATACTCTTTGCCATGTTTTTAATATGTTGGACTTCTCTTTTCTTTAAAGTTGGAGTTTTTATTTCCATATTATTTCTGTAGAAATAATTATCGCATTCTTTATCTTCTGGAATCTCCTCATCAGATTTAAGTTTAGCTGCCCATTCTTTATCTTCGCAATCTTCATATGATACATACTCAATCATAAATGGCACATAAGTACATTCCATAGTAAATAATAGTGGTAAAAGAATATCATCTAAATCAATAGCTCCATTATAAATATATTCTATATATTTAAATAATGCAGCACATTTAATGAGATGATCCATATGGATCTGATTCTTATTATCTCTATAGAAGTCTTCTATTATTGAAAACATAGGAGTCGTATTTCTCCAGAACTCACTAAGTTGTTTGATATAAGGAAGTTCTCTGAATTTAACTCTTAAAGATTTTCCATCTTTATCAAAAGCTATAGCTAGATGCTTAACAAGTCTATTGAATTCATCTTCTAATACAATGACTGTATTATCTGCTGGAGAATAGTCTGAGAAAGATATAAATGGGTTATACGCCAAATGTTCTTTTTCAAACTCTATCCCAGATACAAAATAATATCTTGTAGCTTCTACATTAAGCTGATTGAATTCATCTTTAGAGTTCTTGAAATTAAACTCATAGTAATCTAATTTATCTTGTCTCATAAGACATTCTTCTCTATTGATAATCTTATTACCAAATTTTGATTCTATAATAGTAAGAATAGATTCTCTAATAGCGGAATGTTTTTGAATATTATTTATAGAATTGATTCGGTTCAATTCTGTTACAAATATATTTGCAAAAGAGAATGGATCCGTTGATTTAATATATTGATGCATAATTATATCTCCTTTTAAGCTTTACCTAAGAATATGCCATAATTTGGAAGTGCTACATAGAATGATTCAATATCTATATCTTTTCTTTCAATATCCTCATAAGAATCAATAATTATTCCATGTTTATTTTTATCAATAATCATACTATAAGTATTATAAGTAAAAGTTACACTAAATTTTAGTAGATTATAATGATCTGGTAAAAAGTATAATAACCATAATGGAATTAATAAGAATCTATCACCATTCTCACTTCTTCCCAATCTAAATCCTTTATCTTCTAAAAATACAAATTGAGAAATAGATTCTTTCATAATAACAGTTCCTTTTTCAGGATCTGAGAATGAATCATCAAATCTACTATTTAATCCTATAATGTATTTAAAAAGATCGTCTGCAAATTCTCCCATTTCAGAAATTACATTTTTTAATTCTGGATTTACATATTCTTTATCAGTTACAGAACGTATAATCGCAGAAATCATACAGCCTATCGCATGTGTCTGCATGGCATTTACTGACTCTATTAAAGTCGTTCCATCAATTATTTTTTTCATAATAAATCTCCTTTAATTTAAACAAAAGAATGTGAGTAGATCGCTATGATCTACTCACTATTATAGTATATAAGTGTATAGTTATTTGTTCTTTCTGATTCTTACAGCAATTCGATTTGCAATCATTGCTCTATGTCTTCCTTTGATTTCTCTGGATGCTTTCCATCCAATGAAACAATTTAATTGAAGATGTTTGGTAATAGGTCTGTCTGATTTCCATACAAATGGTTTATCAAATAACCATCTCCATCCCTTTTCATGACCACTATATTCTTTATACTTAGTAGAGTCATTGTAAATCATCTTTCTATTATCTACCCAAGTACCTAATAAATAGAATGCAAATCCATATCCACAATTTCTATTTAACCAACCTACACGGCAGAAATATCTTTTGATACGATCTTTAAGTGGCAATGGTTTAAGATTCTTCACATAATATCTTCTTCTACCATACTTATCTTCTCCACCCTTGTATTCTTTATTATACTTATCAAAGTCATATCTAAAGATTTTAGGAATTTGATTTAGGACGAAGTATTTATTATCAACACTATCATCCCAAGTTTGCCATAGGTGCCATAAACCTTTTAGTTCTCCATCTTCATCTGCAAATAAGACTACAATCCAATTTGTAAGATAACACAAGATCATGCTAAGGATTTGTAATGGAAGAAAAATTAAAAATTTTACCATAATATTCCTTTCATAAAAATAACACTAATCCTCGTCAATATATCCGAGTATCTTAATGTCATCTTTACCCTTAGCCATTCTTTCTTCTTCTTCTGTAATCTTATAATAATTAGATGGATATATTCCATCCATAGTTCTTTTCCTTACAGAGCGATATCCACAAGGACAAGCATACTGTATATCCTCTTGTGATTTAAGAAGCTTATTAGGATAAGTACCTATCTCAGTTAGCCCATATAAGCGGTATTCTGATTGAAGCATTACTAAATTTCTACCACATCTAGGGCATATTCCAAACTCATTAGTTGTTACTACTTCTTTCATATTATCATTTCTCCAATTCTATTTATTGTATAATCTGCATTATACGTTTGTCACCTTTAGCAACTAAAATTGAATCAGAGAACTTAGAATCTTTCATAGATTTCAATTCACAAGTAAATGGTTTAGCAACTCCATTTACTACGATCTTCTTCAATCTAAGATCAGATACATTTCTTACATTATGAATTTTCATCTGTTGTTCTAATTGAGCTCTAGAATAAACCCAATATCTCATGTAATAACTTTCATCAGCCATTATAATTAGTCCTCCCTTCAGCTGCAATAGTATTTAAATAATCTGCCAAATCTTCTAAAGATGTAAATGCTGGAATATGATTATCTTTAAGCATTTTTAAAACGGCATCTACTGATTTTATTTGTGGAATAGTAAATTCATGTCTTCCATTTCCATCCTCATATAAGAAGCATACGATTGTCTTGAGAGGACGTTTATTCATATCATCAATCATTTCAGCAATAGAATAAAAACCAGTCATCATAGGAGTGATACAATATAAAACAAAATCATCATTGTTTCTATGGTATATCTCTTTTTGTTGAGCTTCTTCATTCCAATCATCTACAACTGGATTGAATGGTTCGAATTTACTGCTTAGCATAGGGATAAGTTTATCTCTCCAATCAGAACCATTGCATGTTCCACCTAAGAAAATAGTAATTTTATCTATAATTACATTTTCTGTTTCTTCAATAGGGAATCTATTTGGAGCTGGAATTGGTCTAGCAGAAACTGGACTGATTGAAGGGATATCGGATTTTATAAAAAGCATTTTCTTATCCTCCTTATTTTAGTGCTTACTCATAGTGTCATAAGTAAAAAAATATCGAGGATAACGACTAGCGCTATCCTCGAAATATATTATTTATGGAAATCCTTAAGTTGTAATTCTGGAACTGAATAATCTGGTTCTTGGAAAATTTTCTTGTTGAATTCTACAACTTCTTTTAATGGATTTTCCTTTTTGAATTCTTTGTATTGTTTCTCTAATCCTTTTCTCCAAGTATTAGGTTCTTTGGATTTAGGATCTTCTCTAAAGTATCCATTAGGTTGCATATGAATCAATGGTACAATCATTGAAGTAGCACCAGGATCTGTAGGAGAGGATGCAGACATATCTACTATACCTATATTGGAAGTATGGCAATATCTGTATACATCTGGAATTGCATTATTACCAGATTCACCAATGCCTTGAGGTCCTTTATAAGTATATTTCAAAGCAAGGTATGAGTCATTATCTGTTGTAATATCTCTAAAGTTAACAAGGTTACAATTTGTAATCTCATTAATTAAGAACATTGGGTCTGTATTAAGACGTTTCTTAACAGATTTGATATCTACTTTTTCACCCATATCAGATAAAGCATAGATTGCTTTAGATAATCTTGGAGCATATAAAGATGCAATATATTCTTCGCATCTCAATCTCTTAATGGAGATATCTAAATTATCTTTGGCTAATAGAGAATTATATTCGTACATTACCCATCTTAAAATAGCAAAGATAGTATTCTTATCTTCTTCTGGGAGTCTGATCTTTTCTACAGTAGTTCTATCATAGATTAATTTAAGGGAAGTTAATACTGAGATACCTTTGTTTCTAGGTGTGCTCAAATTGAACTTTCTTCCTAAGGAATCTAACCAGAATTCTCTAGAGAAGATAAATGGGATAGTTGCAAACTTTCTTGGGAATTCATTGCATAACTCAACCATTACATGTTGTAAAGCTGGATTAGTATGCAAAATAGATTTAGGGCAGCTTACAAAGATTTGACTAGTCTTTTTAGGTAAGAATGTATACCAATTAGGATCATCTGGATCAGTATCTGTAATTCTAACAAATTGATCTAATCCTAAGAATTGTAGTCCTCTAATCAATCCCATTTCAGCAAAGATATATTTTACCATAGGAACAGATTTCTTGAAGATATCTGCATCATAAGTTACAGCATATACTTTATTCTCTCTTACATCACTCAATTCATTCATGTGTCTGTATACACGAATTGGCTGGAATGCTGATTTTACTGTAACCATATCATATTTATGGTTTGATGTTCTATTGTTATATGTAAATGCATCAACGATTTGATACATTGCAGATCTTACATTACCATTGATCTTAAAGTAGAATTTTTCTATTACTTTAGGAACTGCAATGATAATATCAAACATTTCTCTACCATCAGCTGCTTCGATGTAATAAGTTACGATTAATAGTCTTAAGTCAGACTCTTTTAAATCTATGAAATCATAACGATTGTCTGTAGAAGCTTTCATCTTAGAAGATTTGCTAATAGCATTTGCTTGATATTGTTGTAAGATATCAATAATTTGTTTATAATCATCTACAACAGTGAAGTTATGAACCTTAATAGTGAAATACCCATTAACACCCATCTCACGTTCAGTAGACTTGATTATATTTTGTAAGTAGTAGATGATTAAATCATCTGATCTACCAAACAATTCTGTATTGAATTTTTCTCTATACTTATTTGCATAATTATAGATAAATTCTCTTTGATTCATCTTCTCCTCCTGTTAATCAATGGTATCATTTATACAGGTTGTGAGTTTTTCTCCAATAGGATTAGGAGCATTCTTCTTATCTTCAAATGTAACAGAAGCTCTAATATCAAAGATATCGCAGAATCTTTTTAACTTGAAGAAAGTAATACTATGACCAGCTAAACCACGAAGGTCATTAGAATAGTCAGAACCAAATCTAGGTTTGTAATTTTCAATATCTATAGACTTCTTAGCAATAGCTTGTTTAAACAAAGCCATTTCTGGAGTATCTTCTTCTTTAACAATAGGAGTATAGATATTGTTAGCAGAGATTAGAATAGTACGTTCTTGTTGTTCTAATTTAGCTTGCTTTTCTATAGCATCTCTAAGATTTTCTACATTCTCAAAATCGATGATATTCTTAGCATCATATTCTTCATGATTAACATCTTCAGGTTTTGAGTATAGCAAAACAGGGCCTGCATCATATACATTTACCATATCTCTAGTAAATTTAGTATTCACAGGATATACCGTATTCCCAGATACAACTGCTGTATCTTCTGCAAGATCTTTAGAGATTTGTGGATTCAAAATAGATCTTCTTATAAAATCATCTTGATCCATTACGTCTAAGATTCTTTTACCTATCTTCATTTTTTTCATAGTACTAACATCCCATCTGAAAAAATTATATTAAAAACTTAATAGACAGATATAGGTTGAGAGGATAATTCCTCTCAACCATCTTCTGCAGATTTATTAGTGTTCGTTCTTAATATATTGAACTAAAGATTCTGGGATATCGATTCTATGACCTTTGTTAGAAGTAAAGGTATGAATAGTATCTTCTTCTTCTGGTAGTGCTGATTGAGTCATTCTATTAGCTATAATTAGAGGTATCATATCTTTACTAGAAATTCTTCTATCCTCTTCTCTACCTGGAGTTTGAGCAAGCAACTTGAATAATTTTAAAGCTGCTTCTCTTTTAGCTTCTCTAACATCTTCGTCGACAGGTTCTTCAACTCTGGATACATATACAGGAGTTACTCTATCACTGTCTTTATGTTTGAATAGGTAAGAAGTAAGAGTTCTAATAGGTCCTTGAGTCTCCTCTTCTTGATCATCTTCATAATGATTGCAAGTGCAAACTTCTGGCTCAACATGCTCAATATCTTCTAATTCAGCTTCAGAAATTACAACAGGAGTAGGTTGCGTGAATTGAGGAATGAAATTCGACTCAGCTTCATAACCATCATCAACAGATGCCACAGCTGCTTTGTCAACTATTTCTCTAGCAACAGCTTTGATTAGCATTTGTTTTTCTTGTTCTGTTTCTAAATGAAGAACTGTATGAGTTACTTTCATAATAAATCTCCTTCTTTTCTTCTTCTCAAATATTATTTATTTGAATTAAGCACGTTCAGGAAGTTCTTGGTTAGAAGCAACACTAGAGTCATCTTTTACATGTTGTTTCAAGTGTTCAGATGGTTCAATACCGATATATACATTGTTACCAGCAATTTCACCAGTCATAGTGAATAAGTTAGTGAATTCCAATACAGGATCGATGGATACGTTGGAACGCATATAATCAAAGATTACATCTAAGATTGTACAGAACAATTCTTGAGCAGAGCCTTCACAGATATTACCATTATCGTCTTTAGGCATGAATTTGAATACCAAACCATATTCATCATGACCATGATCAGCAATTACTGCATAAGCTGCTTGGGATTCTGGGAATGTGTATACTTTCCATTTAGCATCGATATCTTCTTCATTGAAAGTATAATTCAAAGTCCAAGAACCTTCATCAGCACCTTCTTCTTCTTGTTTATGGAATTGAACGTATGCTGCGAAATGGAATTTATCGTTTGCATCTTTGAATACCAAAGCTACTGGAGTATCTTTAGATTTGTTTTTACCCAAGAAGATAGCAGCACCTTCAAATAATGTTTTGATACAAGCTTCGGATACAAAGTCGTTCCAGCCATAATCACGGGAAGTGAAAGTTTTCATAATTTGCATTGGGATGCTGGATTCAAGATAGTTCTTCATTTAAGAGTCCTCCTAAAAATTATAATAAAAGATCTTTTATATAATCAACCCCGTCGGGATGATATCAGAATTATAGTGTATAACCAATTTAAAGGTTACGAATTAGTCATACACTATATCAATTTTAATTACTTTCCATAATTAACCTTAAGAAACTGATCTGCCTCATCAGGTGTCATAATAAATGGATAGTAATTTTTAAAGCTTTGAAGATTTGTATAATTAATACCGCCTTCGATAGTAAGACCAGAAGATTTCTTATAGTTCTTTTCTTTAGCTTTAAATGCTTTTGTTACATTGCCAGATTCGAATCCAATATATGGTACTACCAATATAGCAGTTGATCCAGTTACACCAGCATCTTCTCTAGCATCAAAACCAGCTTCATTAAATCTATTAGCCAAACCATGATCTCTTAATCCAGAGAATCTTACTTGTGCTTTATTGTCTTCTTCACCAACAACTGTACGTTCGATATTGAAGTTATTGAAGATGAACTCTATATCTGGTCTGAACAATTCTATTTCATTTCTAATAGTTTCTACTGTTTTAGTACCAATACCTTTAGCAGCAGATATATTATTTAGAACTTTATCAGTATTTAACAATAACTCTTCCAAGGTTACATTCTTCAATATGATCTTCCAAGTTTCAGATGCTATAGAAGTAAATCCAATAGATCCTAAGATTCTATAATCTGGGAACTTGGTTGACCTCATATCTTCTAATCTTTGTAAGAATTTAATACCATTAGCTTCTCCAAGTTTATCTATAACTACTTCTTTAGGAAGTTGATATAATTCTCTTAACCATTTTACCCCTAAAGCCCTAATAGATTCGCTAGAGAAGTCTTTTATATTGAGTTTCTTAAATAGATTAGTTAATCTTCCTATAACTTTTTCTGGGCAGAAGAAGTTAGGACAAATAGCACTATTACCAGAATCTGTGATTATTAGATCAGATCCACAACAAGGGCACTTTGTTGGGAATTCTTCTAATGGATTAGGATTTGTGTCATTTGCTCTATCATCCGCTTTTGTAATATATACAATTACATCATTTACAAGAGTAAGATTTACTTTATCCCCACATCTTAATCCAAGATCTAAGAATCTCTTCAAAGAATGAGCAGTAGTCTTATCATGAATAGCACCAAAGAATTCTACTGGTCTAAAATGAGCCATTGGAACTACTCTGCCATCTTGTCCTACAGAATAAGTATAGTGAGTAAATGTTGATACTCTTCTTAATGGATTAAATTTGATAGCTATTGCATATCTAGGAACTGCTCCTCTTTTTCCTAATCTTTGACGAATGGATTCATCTGCATATTCTATAACTACACCATCATATTGGAATCCCATATAGTCTCTTAATTCATTAGCATTCTTTACAAATTGGCTAACCATGAATAATACTTGAGTATAATCCCCTTCGATTACTTCATGACGCATAGAGATATTCTTAGTATAGAATTTATTTAAGAAATCCAATTCAGTCAATCTATCTATATTCAAAGAAGATTCTAATGGGATAGGAGTTAGATAGTCTCTATACATTCTAGCATCTAACCCGCCTAATAAACCTATTACACCATTTCTAGGATTTGCATATGTTTTTCCAAAGTCTTGAGCAATACGTTTTAGATTATTTTCAGTAACGATATATTCAAATTTAATACCGAATACTTCTGATTCATCTACTATACCTTTTGCTCTAGGAAATTCCATTCCTCCTAAGATTGGAGTTAGATCAGAGGCCTCATTATTAGAAGTATCTCCTCTAGTGCATGCAAATACTATCTTATGACCAGCAACCTCTTCTTCTACAGATACACCATCATATTTAAGAGATGCTATGAGTTTAATATGACCTGGATTGATAATCCCTTGTTCTACATGAGCTCCTAGGAAGTCTCTTTCAAATATTTGAACAGTTCTGTCATCAAGAACTCCATCTGTTAATGCATCTGCTTTAAGAGTATACTTACACTTATCAAGCGTGCCACACATATTGTAGTTACTAGAAACATTTCTAGACTTCTTTTTAACCAAAGTACTGTCATGATGAACTATAAAGTCCTCTTCTATTGGAAGAGTATAGTTTCTAGTAAGAGGATGGAAATACATCATCTTATCTTTGTTTGGTATAACCCTTACTACTTCTTTAGGACCTTTGTCTCCAGTTTCTAAAAGGTCATAATTCTGTTTAGCTACAGGTTCTACATTAAATACTATAGGAGGAGCTCCTACAGGATATTGAAGTCCTTGTACTTTACAAAGTACTATTAATGCATCATAGATAGGATCATCTAATGGTAATGTGATATTAGCTCCATTATTATATAAAGCATTAGATATTTGAATGATAAGCATGATATCATCATAATCCGATTGCTCTATCTTTTGTTTATTTATACATTCCATAGATTTATCTATCATGATTTGTCTTATATTATCTGGAACAATAGGATTTCCAGTAAGTATTTGATTATAAATATTTACTAAATCTGAATTCATATACATTCCTCCTTTCTTTCAAAATAAAATGTAGTAGAGAACTTAATCTCTACTACATTATTATTGTATATTGTTATTTAGTCTTTTAAACCAAGTCTTCTAAGCTTTTCATCATACTCTCTATTACGAACATTTTCTTCATAGAGACCAGGAATGATCCTGATGACTTCTTTTGTTTCTCTTGATTCAGGTTTTTGTTTATTAAGAACTTTCTTTCTATAATCTTCAGCAGATTTATATTTAGTTCTAGTATCCTCATCAAGAACGTCTACTACAAACTTAGGTTTTCTTGGTAAGATATCAACCACATTTCTCAACATTGGATGACGAATGTGTTTGAATAGTTTGATAAATCTAAATCTACCACCAAGTTCTTTAAGATAAGCATGTAATATTTGAGCAGATTGAGATTCTGCATCTTCATCTAACTCAATATCAAAGTCAAATGGATTTCCTGTAAGAAGTTTCTTATGAGAACGTCTTGCTTTAGGACTTGAAGAATTAAGCATAAATTCTTGATAGAACTTCTCTACACCAAGATGTGCTGTAATAGTAGAAGATTCCATTTCACCAAAGATTCTTACTGGAGTGGAAGCAAACTTAGCATTATGGACTTTACTCATTCTAGACTTAGAGTTTTCATTTCTAATATTGGTAGAAGCTAAAGATACTACAGAGAACTTCTCTTCTGCTAATTGTTTTAATCTAGAAATATATTTAAATCCAATAACAAGTTTTCTTCTAGTAAGAACCATTCTGTATTTACCATTAGAATCTTTTACAGGAGCACATACGTTGCAATGTTTATTAATGAATGGGAATGCATTATAGATTTGGGTTAAAAGATCAATACTCATTCCTGTAGAGATAGGTTTTAGAGATAGCAAGATCTTTCCTTCATGAAGCATTTGTTGAATAAAGAGATTTCTCTTATATTCATTATCTTCAAAATCCATATCATTCTTATCATAATTGAATTGGAATTGTTCAGCTAAAAAATATGCTTGTTCTGGATTTAGCAATTCTATATATCGGTGGATCAATGCAAATGCTTGATCATAATTCATAGCATTCGCATCCATCTGAGCACCGATATATTCTAATAATTGCCAACCAATATAAGTTACAGAAGTTTCAAATAACTGACCATCATTCAAGCGGTTAATACAAGTATTCATAGAGTATAATACATCTACTGGTACCCATTTACCATTTCTTAAATAATGTGGCATCATAGAGTCAGGCATTACTTTAGAAATAACACCTTTGCCACCATATCTGTCTGTAATCTTATCACCACTGTGAAGAGGTTTATTTTGTTGAATATAAACAACCATAGTGATATTGTTGAAAACTTTTTCACTGATGTATTGTTTTCCATGTACGACTGCATCACAATTGTACAACATTTTTTGAAGATCGTAAGATATATTAATATCTTTTCTTTCTCCAGTAGTTTGATCATAGATCAAAGGATTTACTGCAGCAACAAACTCTTTAGAGAATCTGATTGTCTCATCATAATATCTTTTTATTTGATTATTATAAAGAGAGTTTTCAAGCTTCTCAGGATTGTTGCAGTAAACATCGATGTCGATAACTTTACCTTCTACAATGTATTCTTTATCATTCATCATAGTAGTTTTCAATCTTTCCCAAGATTGAGTAAATAAAGCTTCTTCATCTTTGAGTTCTCTACGAACAGCACAAAGAATATTATTCTTTACATCTTCATCGATGTCTGGGAATGTTTTATATTCTTTATCTCTACCATAGAGGTTTAGGAGAATATCATTATCGTTAATCTTTACTTCTACTTTATCTATTAACGGCGTGATAAAGCGTTTAGATGCAGATTCGCTAATAACAATAGGATCTTCCTTAACGTATTCACAAGCCACATACATTGTAGACAAGTTTACACCTTCAGCACGATTATTATATTCATCATAAGATATTGTTTTCTTCATCACATCGCCTTTGTGAATTGTTTTGCCAGGAGTGAGGCTGTCTAAATAATCGTTGTTATAGATGTAACCATAAAATTCTGTAATATGCTTGTAATCAATACGTTCGATACAAGTTAATTCGTTTAGAGCTTTGTTGTATAGAATTAACCAATAGCGTCTATTAGGATCATTGCTAAATTTAGATATCTTGGCAATAACCTTATAGTTATGCTCAGCCCTAATAAAATTAGAGCTGAGTTCACCAAATTGGTTTTCATATCCAGTAGATACAATAGGTACTTCTGGTTCTAACAACTGAGCAATTTGCTCCATTTGAATACCTTGCATGATTTTTCTTGAACCAGAGTTTGTATTGTTGAAAGGTTGTTTAAGACCTTTACAAAGAGTGTACTCGTGGTTCGGCAATCGCTTTTCAATTGCTTCAATGTCTTTTGCAAGACTCAAGGTTGTGTTAGTTGTTTTCATATGAAAATCCCCTAAGTTTCTTTAATTTTAGATTAATACCAAGCGAGTGTTATAGTTGTCATATAAGAGACCAATCATAATCTTAATATCTTCCTTAGAGATAGATTCGATATAATCGAATAGGTAAGAATAATTTACCATGATATGAAGGAGAGTAGCTTCACTATCAGGATAGATATTAGAAATAATTGTTTTCGTCCCCCGTAAACCATTTGAGATTGATTGGAAAGTTGTATTGTCTTTAGACCCTGAGACAATCAAAAGTTTCAGCTTATCATCCACTGAATCGTCGTCTGAATAATCTGAGCATTCATCTTCTAATGGAATGCATAAACATGTGGCTGTTTTGTAGTTATTCATTTTTTCCAATTCAGAACTAGTTAATTTGTCTTTTAAACCGTTCTCACATTTTTCCCTTAATTCCTCGATGGTTATGAACTCGCATTCAATACTAACATTCTTCATTTTTCTTCCACTCCTATAATTAAAGAAAACAATTATGAGGCTAGAGAGAGAATAGCCTCATAATTATAGTATATAGCCGATATATTGTTTAGACTTCGTAGAGAGCATCCGAAGATAACAATTCATCAGTGTGTGATTCTTCTGCTAATTGAATAGGTTGTGGAATCTTTTTCAATCGATCAAGAACTACCCCTAAGAAAGCTCCTCTGAATTCAGGATCTGATAAGACTTTTTCTCTAAAAGTACCATAAGAGAATTTATGAACCTTATCTATATCAAATGATAATGATGCCCCACCACCATAGATGAGTTTGTTTGCTTTTAAGTCTTCCAATAAAGACAACCATGGATCAAAACCATTAGCAAAATCATATACCAATCTAGCTCCAAGTTTTTTACCAGAAGAACGAGATTTAACTAAAGAGATTTCTACGATAGATCCTTCTACTTTATACCCTTCGTCAGCTTTTAGTTTAGTTTTAGAATCTAAACGAATGATATTATTAGCTACATATGTAGCGGATCTACCTCTAGGTAAACGTTCACCTTGCTTCAAATAAGGAACAGGGTTAGCTTTAGGGAACATTGTCATTTGAACTTCTTCTAAGATATGATTAATACCGAATAGAATGATATTAGCTTCTTTTAGAAGTGGAATGATTTGTCTAAAGATACGGGTTAGAATTTGAGCTGTAGCAGCACCAGAGGATTTGCCAGCTAATTCATCATCATCTGCATATTCTTTAGGCATTAGCATTGGGATAGAGTCTAGGATATAGATGGTAGGCTCTAATTTCATAATAGGGTTACCATATACATCATTTCTCTTAGTATCATATAAAAATTTCTCAGGATTGCCAACTTTTAAGTCATGGATCATTTTGATACGTTCATAAAAGTTCTCTGCTGTAACCCCTGTATTACGAACGATATATCTTTTATTGTATTCTTCCAAAGAGAATCCAGATAAAGATCTACGACGAGCAGTAGTCATACCACCTTCGATATTATCTTCAAAGATAGTAGTAGTTTTAAATTGTCTAGCAATATTAGCAGCAATTTGTGTTACAAGTGTAGATTTACCACAACCTGTATTACCAATTAATACGTTATAAGAACCATCTGTGATGCCTAATACGAAGTATTGTTTCATTTCACCATCAGATGTTTTTTGATCGTTAATGAAGCCATTGAGATAATCAAAGTTTAAAAATCCAGTAGGATATCCTGTATCTTCTTTCGCTTCTTGGCTCATACTATAATCCATCTTAGATACTTTGTCTCTAAACATTTGCTCTAAGATGCTGTTTGTTTCAGCCATTTCGTTTTCCTCCTTACATTTCTTGCTTAATTTCCTCTATAAATTCACAATATTTGCGAATATAATATTGTGTCTCAAACTCTATAAGTTTCTACAAAAGAAAATAGCAAGGGTAATTAAACCCTTGCTATTAGAAATTAAAGTATATTTCTTTTTTAGTTAAGTTGTTTAAGACAGATATAATCTTAGGATACATTGTTTTATCAATATCCTTTAAGCTAAATCTTAGATCTGTATGATCTAATGATTCAATACTAATCATATTGTATGCTCTTAGCATCATTTCCTCTATAATAGGTTCTGGTTGAGATTCTATAATAGTAAGAATTGCTCTATTTATACAATTAGAGATATAGATTACCTCTGGAGTAATCCAATCATCATCTGATTGATAAACATAATTATCTTTAAGAATATTCAAGAATAACTCTGTTAAGTCTCTTATATTAGTATAGATAGTGCTAAATAATTTAATGATCTTATCTACAGAAATATTATTAGAAGGATCCAATCCTATGCAGATAATAGCTGAATTTAATCTAATAATATTTTCATCCTGTCTGAAAGAAGATTTTCTAGCTACAGCAATATATGAAGATGATACTTGATTAAATTCACAGTTGTTGATAATCTTATGGGTCATATTATTATTTACAACAGTACTCAAAAAAGTATATAGCTTAGCAATATATTGGTTTACTGGAAACATGTTATAGATCATATTATTACAATAAATGCGATCTTCATAACTAAGAGTCTCTTCCATACAAACTTGGATTAGATAAGTTAGAAATCTAGTATTTGATTTAAGGAAGTTTAATTCCTCAGATCTGTCAATATAAGATAAAAAAGATTTATACTCTTGTTTCACCAGTCTATATGCGAATTCGTCTGGTAACCGATCAAGGTTACTCAGACGTTTCGCTAATATAGTTGGACCAGAATCTACTAGAGTATTACTAATTGCATAGAAGTTATCTTCATCTATCATTCTAGTCCTCCAAATAGATATTATAATTCGTCAGAAACTTCTTTATCTTTCCCAGCAGGTTCAGATTTTTTACCCATTTTGCTGAAGAAGTTAGATCTAGAAGCTGCTAGTTTTCTAGTATCAGTTTCTGTAAAACGTTTAACCTTAGAATTCATATCTAAAGTATTAGCAGCAGAAGTATCGAAACTGTGTTTAAAGAATCTATCTTGATTCATATCAATAGATTCCATTTGTTTCTTATACTTATTATAAGTATTCTTGATATCATCATATGGAATCTTCATGCCAGATACAATGATATCTACATATTCTTCATCATGATAGTTTTGAATATGCAAGAATAATTCATATGGTGTACCATATTTCTTTTTAAGAACATCAAAGGTTTGATCAATAAACCCTTGAGTCTTTTCACCACAGTTAATAATGATACCGATACGTTTAGCAGATCGTTCATTATCTAAACTATGAGTATCCAATACCATATTTTCCAATGCTTTATTAAAGTCTTCTACACTGCGAATCTTATTCAATACAGTGTGTTCAATAGTCATAAAGCCTGGAGTAGTATCGATCTTATAAAGATCTGTGTCATCAATATTATTTTCAGATGCAATAATATTTTGACCAAGCAAAGTAGAGATACGTTTAGAGAATTCTCTGTTTGCTAATTCTTCTGCTTTCTTACGATTACCCTCAGCTTCTTCTAAGAAAGATTTATTAGAAATAGCTTGAACGATATAATCTTCAGAAAGATCATGGAACCAATCTACAGTATTTTTAAGACCACGAACATCATCTTCGAAACCTGTGAATACAAATAATTGTACGTTAGCACCAACTACTTCTTTCATATATCTTGCAATAACAGAAGAAGCACCGCAACCAGTACCACCTTCAGAAGAAGATACAATGATAACCATACGATCATCTGGATCCATCAATGCATCAAGATTAACTGTATGATCTGCTAATGCATCCATAATCATATCTTTTGCAAGGTCGCGTTCTTTACCACAACCTTTAGTATCACCGAATTCAATAGCGAATTCTTTATACTTTTCTGGAACATCTGCAAGAGTACTATTCAAAAGTAAACAAGAATTATCCTGAATGATACCATCTTCTAATAAACGAATTACTGCTTTATTACCAGCAGCACCTACACCAATAAATTTAGCATTTAACATTGGCTAACCTCCATAACTAAATTAGGATTAAAGGTATGAAATTGAATTATTAGCGACACTGGTAATTTTAGCAATCCAATTAGGATCGGTAGCATACCCGCCGCTTTTCATTCTATTTAATGTAGTGTACCCTTTGTCATAATAGTTAGATTTGATCCACTTCGCTCCATTTATGATACCATCTTCCATATTAGATCCCATAGAGTGAGCTTGATTTGGATCTGCATCAACAGCATTTATACCGAAATAGTTATGACGGTCGTTGGCAAGGATACTATTACCAAAACCAGATTCAATAGCTGCATGAGCAAAAATATAAATAGGATTTAAACCAGATTCTCTAGATGCTTTTATGAAAATATCTCCATGCCCTTGAAATTTTGTCCCGCCTGAAACGTGGGAGGCATAATTATCGATGATTTTATTCATATCATCTGTTGTAATAATCTTATTAGCTGCTAGGTCTGTATCTCCGTTAAGACCACTAGACTTTAAATTTGAAATAGATACTTCTCTTAAATATTGCATCTTATCTAATTTATCTTGCTGTTTCTTATTAGACTCTTTTTGTTCTGTTTTCATATCATTTAGAGTATTCAATATAGCATTTGTTGTTTCTGAGTTCTTATCTACATTTAAAGATACTTCTCCTACTTGAGTTTCTAAATAACGAATCTTAGCAACACAATAAATGTTAGCTATAATAGAAATTACAAAGCATAGCAAGAATCCCAATACTATTGCTGCTGCTTTTTTATCTTTCTTCTTTCTTCTTATCTTAGTCTTTTGTGGTCTCATTTCTTTATATTCCATTACAAATTCAACCATCCTTTCTTAGTCAAAACAATCACTCATAGCAATGAATGCTATGAGTGAGTATTATAGTCATTGCTTAAAAATAATAATATTTTATTGTTTGTCTTTTTGTTGTTCTTTAACTTTATCAGCATCTTCTTTGGATAATTCAGTTGCCCCACAACCGAAATCGCCTTGTTCTGTTAAAGAATAAACTTTTTCTTCGTTTTCTTTACACATTTTGATTCCTCCTTTTAAATCTAACCTAAAATGAGATTGATTATTCTATTGTATCCTATTTATTCATAATCTAATCTCATTATTATAGTATATATTTATACTGAAAATTAACCTTCCCTCTTAAGACCAGATTGTTCTGTATTACGTTTCTTAAGTGTTCTAGGAAGATAATCTTCTGTATTAACTAGGTTGGAGTTGATGTGTGCACCTAATAGATATGAAGAGATAAGATTTCTTGCAAGAGAATCATCATTCTCTACAGGAACATCTTTCTGACTAACCATACCTGTTGTATTGATTTGATTATAGAACTTAGACTTAGCATTCATAGCGTCAGCACGATATGTTGCAAGTTCTTTCATTGTATCTGGTAGATCTAATGTTACCATAGATTCAAATTCTCTATCAGTAGAGTTACCATTCTTATCAGTATCAATAAGCAAACCAGTTCTATAGTCACGTTTAGAAATATTAACAGAATAGCCAGTTTTCTTTTGAACCATTTGTTTCAATCTCTTCAAAGTCATATATAGAACTAGTACGTTTTGAGATTTAACTGGTACCCCATCCTTATTTCTATATAAGAAAGGCATACTAACTTTTTCTTCAACTGGTACGTTGATATAATGCAAAGCATCCATTATTTGATCAATCTTTGGATCGTTTTCAAATACCTTGGATTGGAATTTTAAAGGAAAGTCTTGATCAAAGAAATCATAGAATTGTTTATCATTCATCTTAGCAAACTTAGCTTTATAATATTCCGTATTAGCACCAGTCTTATCGATCATATCAAATACTTTGTAGATTCTTTCTTCTACTTTCTTTCTAGCTTCTTTGATATTTGCCATAGACTATTTCTTCTTTCTTCTTCTCATAAGAACTTCAAGACGTTGATTGATCAAATCTGTACTACCATATTTGCCAACAACTTCATCAGTATCTTTTTCACCAGCATGATACTTAGTAAGGTTTCTATTATAGTATTTAAGCATCTTATCAGCTACAGTATCATCTTCAGTAGGAGTATCGAACTTGTCTAGTTGTTGTTTACAAATTTCCAATTGTTCTTCTAATTCTTTACGAATCTTAGGATCTAAGTCTTTTGTATTCTTCAATTCATGCTCAATTTGTTCAATTTGATAGATAACACGTTTGCGGTTAGAAGGATGAGGATCATAGATATTTGCTCTCATAGAAAGATCATCCATAATCTTACCAATACCTACTAAGATATTTACAATAGGAACTTGTTTAAGAGTTTTAGTAATCTTATATTCTTGAGGTCCAAGTTTAGTAAATGCAGATGACAATTCAGAAGAGTACCCATACATTGCAGCAAATTGATCTGCAAACTTTTCATCTACTTTACCATACTTAGTATTTCTATCTAAAATAGCTTTAGAGAATGTATGACCAATTTCATGAAGAATAAAAGACATTAATTCTGGAATAGTAATATAGCTAGTAAAGATAGCACCAAGGTTTAAACAAACTAAAAGATTTACTGGGAATCTTTTCTTATCAAATTTAGCTCCACGAGAAGTTATGGAAACGTAGTTTTTAAGATTATCCAACTCATGTTCTTTGTCATTCGTGTCATAGGCTTTATCACTCATTCTATCTAATACAAATGGAATAGTGTAAGCATTGATTGTAGGGTCTGGATTGATTGTAAGAATTACGCCATTGAAACCAAATGCTTCACCGATTTGTTTTTCAATAGTTTTCAGAATAGGATCTTTCACCATGGTTTTGAAAGTCTTATAATCTTTCAATGGTTGATCTTTAGCATATTTCTTCTTAAGTTTCATAAGAAGATCTTCAATACAAAGAACTTCATTTGTTTTACCAAAGTAAACTTCATTTAATGGAATCATCATATACCTCTATTTATTAGCGTTAATAATCATAAATGCAAAATATTTAAGGAAAGCTTTTTGATAAGATAATTTTGTAGCAACCCTATGCTTTCTCTTTCTATATTGTAAAGAGTTATCATTAAGCATCTCTTCAATAATATCTTTAATCCTAATAAGAGTTTCATCTTTAGTATTAGGTTTTACTTGAGTAGAGAATTTAAAGAAGGCTATAGAAGCTACATCTTTATTTGTAGCTTGAACCATATAAGATGCTATCATAAGAGTGATTAACTCTTTAACAAGAGAAACATTATTACCATTATTGAAAATACTTTCAAAGATACTTCTAACTTCTTCAGTCTTTACATTGGCATCTGCACACATAGTACAAGTTTTATAGTCTACTTGAGAAGTATTGATTCTTTCCATTGTCTTTTCTACATATTGTTGCAATCTAAAAGAATCATTAGTAGCTAGATTGAAAGTACTATCTCCAGATCCTTCTTCAGGGATTTGGTCTTTTTCATAAGTAATATATTCTCTCTTTTTATATGCTTCATAATAAAGAGTAGCAATATTCTTCATAAAAGATTTGATGCGGTTATATAATTGCTCTATTACATATACAACTTCTTCATCATCAAAATCTTTAAGCATCTTCGTATAAGAATTAGCCCAAGTATCATTAATAGATTTTACGGCACCAATAACGCTTCCCTTAGATTTTAAATCGAATTTTTGAGAAAGCTTATTATTGATAACGTATTCCATAACGTGTCTATATTTAGATGGGGCTACAGTTTTAAAGAACTCATAATGTACCAATGGATAGAACTTAGCAGAGAAAGCTAAGTATATATTGGCTAATTCTAAATTCTTTTTATCTTTCTTCAAAGAGAAATATCTTACTATACAAAGAGCTACTATAGTTAGATCATCTTTAGCAGAATTTGGTTTAAAGTGAAGAATACTAGCATAATAAGTATCTTGCATCTTTTCTTTAATTTGATTCATAGTAATCTTTAGAGCTTGATATAATTCTTCCTTATCATTGTCTCTATATAAGATTCTATCACAAGGCATAGTATCGAAGAGCATTTCATTTCTTTTTTGAATAAAGCTAGACATACATCTCTTCCATGCCATCATATTCTTATTCATACTATTCTCTATAATAGGATAGACTCCTTTGAGAATAGCTTCTGTATTAAAATTTTGTTTTTTAGGCATTGTTTCAGCATACCTCCTATCCAATTATATGAATGTCTCCTATACTCAATTTATGCATTTGATAAAAAAATAAAGAGGTATAGGGGTACCTCTTTATTTTAATAAGGAGAAATAAAATGAAGATACTCCTACTAGTGGGAAGCTAGTAGGAGTGTTCATTGGGAAAGATGAGATAGTAGTATAATATGATTTGTTCGGATTGTAATTGTTTGTTATAAGGGACTCATAGTTATCAAATAATGTTATTTGTAATCTATAACTGTTGGTTTTGTGTTAGATACAGTTAAGATCCTATTTTAACAAAGTTTCAGTGAGAATCTATTATGAGCTTTCTTTATGGTTATATTTATTTGTTCAGAAAGGCTTCTCTACCATGTTCATACTTCAACCTACAAACAATAGAGAAATTTTGTTGTTGCGAGAAAAGCTCATACTAGCATTTTGTATTAGGATTAGTATGTATGAAATAATGTTAACTTACATCGGCCAGTAAAGCTATTATTAGGGAGTCAGTTTTCTACCGATGTAATATAAACCCCAAATCGAGTCTTAAACAAAGTTTACTATGAGTAGTTCAATGTTAGTTGTATACTACTACCTCATCACCATTATAGTATATAACCAAAAAAATATTTAGGATATGGAAATTAATCCATATCCTAAATTAGTTATTCTTAAAGATAAGTTAATACAACTCTGGTTGGAGATTTCAATAATCTATCACCAGATCCAATAGTGCTTCCCTCTTTAATAGTAGCTACTGGAATTTCTTCATTCTTTCTACCTTGATAAGATAATAATATTGCATCTTCTGCACAAGGCCAGATGTTTAAGATAGAATCATCTTTCTTAAGTTTGATTACTTTAATACCAGCCTTACCTCTGTTAGAACGTTTGATAATATCTAAAGATAATTTATTTACATAACCATCCTTAGTTACTACAATTAAACTAGTAGCTTGAGGCAATACAAAGCTCATACCATCAATAAGGCTAGAGGCAGTTGATGCTCTATTACCTTTTGTAGAACGTTTTAAGTATGGAACTTCTTTAGAACTGATACGAAGAACCTTAGAACCAGAATAGATTAATAGATCCATCTTGTCTGGTCCAAATAAAATATCTTTAATATAATCCCCTTCATCAAGCTTGCTATAAATAATACCAGATGGAGGAGCTGTTAAGATATCAGCAATATCAATCTTCTTAATAAACCCTTTTCTACTTACAGTGAATAAGTAGTTGTGCATTTTAGAATCAACCAATTTCTTTAAAGTAGATTCTCTAGCAGCACAAGCAATATTAGAAGTAGCATACTTATTTAATACACGAATATCTACACCATTAGAACCTTTAGCTGCGATTGGAATTTTATGAACTGGCATTTTGAATACTTTACCCATAGAGGAGAATATGATTACATCTTCATCATTCTCTACTTTGATAACAAAGTTTACTTCATCTTTATTCAAAGAACCTACTTCTTCATTCTCACCAATCTTCTTAATATAGTTATTCTTTGTGAATACTAGTTTGAATGTACCAGGAGCAATGCCAGATGCTTCAGATTTAGAGATAATACGACACATACGTTTAGTATTATATTTATCTTTGATTTCTAGCATCTCTTGAATGATGAGTTCATCAATATTATTTTTATGAAGGAGAATATTCATGATTTGTTTCACTTTAGCTTCAAGCTCTTTCAATTCTCTTTCATAACGTAATCTATGACCTTCAGTAAGTTTATTCAAACCAGTTTCTAATAAATACTTAGCTTGAAGATTTGTGATCTTTAACTTATCAGCCATGAAGTCAATCAATGCTTGATTATCAGTAGTCTTTTGTTTACGAATAGTAGCAATGATAGAATCTAATTCTTTTTTCTTAGAAAGAACTTGTAAAAAGAACACTCTTTCATGAATAGCAGTCTTATATTTTTGAAGCAAAGAATTCAAACGTCTTGTTACTGTCATACGTCTAAAGTCAATGAATCCCAATAAGTAATCTCTATAATTCATAGAGCATAGCTTATTATCTTTAATTACAATAAGACGTACTTGGCGTGTTTGTCTAATAGCTGTATTAGCATATAAGTATTCTTTAACGAAGTTAGGATCTGTTCCTTTTTTAAGAGTGATTACTTCATCAAAGTTTGTGACACGTTCACCCTTAACCATAACTGTTTTAGTTCTAGAAATATGGTCATGGATATAAGGCATCTTATTTGTTTCTACAAGTTTAACAATAGAGTCTTTTACAGAATCAAAATATGTGAAGTCTGGTAGAGATTTAATGAATAATGCTGGATGACCTTGATATTCTCCTGTCTCAATAATACCTTGAGCAATATATGTACCATTACCAGTTTCATTAATCTTTTGCCAATCAGTATCTAACAATTCACAAGACATGCATTCATCTGGAATTAAACAGAATTTATGCTTAGGATCTTTCATCAAAGCAATAGTAGTATCGATTACTTCCCCTAGATTATGAGATGGAATTGATGATTTAATACCAACGGCAATACCAACTTGTCCTAATACTAACAATGCTGGGATTCTTGCTGGAAGATATAATGGCTCTTCAGCTCTTTTATCATAGTTATCAGTCCAGTCTGTAGAGCTTCTATCTTCATAGATATCTCTAGCAAACACATCTACTGCGAACTTACTAATTTTACACTCTGTATAACGTGGAGCTGCTGGATTAGGATTTGCTTTAGAACCCCAAGAACCAGAACCTTCCATTGTAGGATATTTGGTTGCAAAGTCATTGATCATATTTCTGATCGCCATTTGAACTGATGCATCGCCATGTGGATTGTATTTACGAATAACCTGACCCATGATATTCGAAGTCTTAATAAATCCTTGGCCTTTAAAGTCATTTGCTGCACACCATAATATTCTACGAATAACTGGTTTTAAACCATCAACCATTTCTGGGATAGCACGGTTTCTTGCTACATAAATAGCATAGTCTTGTAAATCTTGCCGAGATTGTTCTGCAATGTTTACATCAATAACTTTTCCTGCCATTGTTGTACTTCTCCTTACAAATTACAAAAAATTATTAATTTTGGCTACAAAACCTGTTTTAATGTTCTAGATTAAAGCATATGCGCCTTAATCTATAGTACTTAATTTATCAAATTCATTCTAGCTACATAATGGTTCTATACCTCATAAGGAATTATCTGATAAACGTCGTAAACTATAAAATTGGGGGGGGGTGTAGAGTATGAATGGTTGGTTGTTAGTTATTAATATATCAAGGGGGGTGTGGAGTGGTGATATATTAATATGGGGTGTTTTAGTATATTAACGCATAGTAGGAGTACTTACTATGTGGGGGTTTATTCATACTCTACACTATTATAGTATATAATTATATCATTTATTAGAAAAAGATATCCCTAGAGTCATATTAGACTCTAGGGGTTATTTTACCAAATCATAGTTTTAGTATCATGAGATAATTCTGGACCTATTTCATTATGAGAAGGATTTACACGTTGTTCCATGTAACCTCTCAATTGAGTCAAGTGTTCATTCAAGTAGTTATTATCTATATAGATTATGAAATAACACATTGTAGATTTTAATGGCTGTTTAAATTTGATTTCGAAGTTTATCCAATCAATCTCAGTATCTACAAACTCAAATGAGTTATAGATTTTAATATCTAAGAATACTTCAGGAGAAATTGCTATAGATTTTGTGTAATCAATAATATCTCTAAGATCACCAATCAATCCATCAAATTTAATCTTCATAAGTTTACCATCTTTAATATCTTGAACTTCTTTCTCATCTGTAAACTCATATTCGGATTTGATATTCCATTGCCATCCTTTTTCATTATGAGGAGGAATTCTAGATGCATTCATCAAAGAAGTTAAAGCAGAAGCTTTATCAAGAGTAGTGCATTGAATATTGTCTCTAACTTTTAAGGAGTAATAAGCATAGAATTTAGGAGTTGGGAATCTTACATTGGTATCAAAAGATACACCATAATCAGACTTAGCCATACCAATATCATTACCTGCATCAATAGATATTTCATTTGTTTTAATATGGACAATTGTCTGTGGTACTTTGAGGAAGTATTCCATATTATGAGTAGCAGCATTAAATTTGTATAATACTGGTAATCTAGAATGGGAGTTGACGTAATGTAAGAATCTAGTTACATTTAGTATATCTCCATCTCTGATGCATAGACCTAATGCATCTTCAGCTAATTGATTCATAAGTTCTTTAGGAAGTGGATAGTCTATATCATTATAGTGCTTTTGTGTACCACCAGCTCTAAAAGCCATCTGACACATCTTAGCAATATCTAATTGAATACCTCTACCATTAAACTTCATTCTATAGTTAAAGTTCATCATAAGCATTTCCATAGTCATAGAAATGAATAATGATTTATCTCTATCCACAAACCATGCATCTTTATAAGTACAACGATTTGTATATAAAAGCATACCCATATTATGAAGATCAATATTTTCTCTATTGAAGTTCATATCTAATTCAGGAGTGATAACTACTGCTGGTTTGTTTACAACAACTAAATCTTTAGTCCTTCTACGTCTAAATGGATTTAGCATGTGTTCACTATCTAACCATTGAGTCTTAAAGAATTTATCTCCAAATTTATCAAAGAACCAAGCTCTCATATATTCTACACAACAAGAATATGCTTGGTTTACTGATGGGACAATAAGATTCGTTTTTAAATTATGCTCATAACTTTTACTAAGTTCTAATCTAACAAGATCTTTTTTACCTGCAAGTTCTTGTATATCATCATTAGATAATACTTTAATTTCATTCTGTTCCATAAGGTCACCTCGCTATTATAGAGATGTGGTTGAAATAAGCAAAAAAAATAAAAAAGAGATATAGGGCCACACAGGGCCCTATTAAATTTATAACACAATCTATATTCACTACTATAATATATAATTGAATATAATGATATTTACAAAAAAAGAAGCAGTATTAAACTGCTTCCTTATTTAATCCGCCTTGTAGTATCGATTTTATCGATACCATGTAGAGCGCTTTCATTTTGTTAAGCTCATCGTTCCACTCTTTAAGTTTAGCTAAAGCTAACTCTTTTCGTTCTTCTTGGGAGCGGAAAGCTGAGAATGTAGTATAATCTGCATAGAAGTAAAAATTCATAATAGATTTGTTTTCCATATTTACTATTTTATTTACTATTTTGCTATTTAAAGACTTACATTCTTCGTCTGCTCTTAAAGGATTATCAAATTCTTTAGTAGATTCAAAAATAAATCCATTATCTAGGTTTAAGTAATATAATTTAAATACATTTTTTTCCATTTTGTTTTCCTCCTAAAAATAAATATTAAATGGAATAATAATAGATTCTCACATCTATTTCACTATTATAGTATATAATTGATTTAAAAGAATTTTACAAAAAAAGAAGCAGCTTTAAACTGCTTCTTCTTCCATTTTAGATAAAATTTTATTAGCTTTATCCAAAATAATTTTTTCATTCGCTATTGATCTTAATCTAACTTCAATTTGAGTTTTAACTGCTTCTATTATTTCATCATCTTTTGGAAATTCATCAAAATAACTTTTTGGTTTTATGTAGAAATGAAACCAACCAGAATCGATTGCTGATTCAATATTATTTGCTCTTTGACAATATAAAATTGCTTCGTCTTTTTCTTCAAATTTTTCGTAAGATTTTTTAACATGATAGGTTCTCAATAAATCGAGCATATAAATAGTATACATTTCTATTCCTCTTCTTTTTCTTTTAGAAAATCCCGAACATCGTAGCATCTTCTTAAAATTTTAAATGCAATTTCTTTATAGAAAACGGCATACTCTTTTAGCATTTTGTTTAAATCTTCTTCTGTAAGGTCTTTTCCATATTCTATATGGAAGTATAGATCTTTACTTAGTAAATTAATGCATATATTATTCATAAAACAATAATTGACTGCATCTTTTTCATTATTAAAATGAATTCGTTGATCTATATATGTTTTCTTTTCAAAATTATATAAGTAGATTAAATACAATTTGTTTTCCATAATATTATTCTCCATTGATATAAATACTACAAGTTTATTTCTTTCTTAATACAATATAATCTGTTACAATCTTTTCTAATTCATCTAATGTAAGATGGGTTTTCTTATATAGAGGAACTGCATATACAGAGTTTAATTCAAAGTATTCATTCAAACCATTCTTTGTATTAATATAGCCTCTAAAGTCAATAATCTCACCAGATTCTTTGATTTTAAAATTCAAACTCCTAAAACCATTATCATCTTTATTAGTTAAAACTCTACCACTAGGCAGAATGGCTCCTATATCTACTTTATCACAGATATTCATATAGATGAAGTCATCATTCATATCATTGATAGTAACAGCACTCCACTCTGTCATTAAACGGTCAATGCTATTTAGCATAGCTTCAGTAGCTTTCATATTAATTCTCCTTGTTTTTATTATCTAAAACTTCTAAAGACTTAGATCGCAATGATCTAAGTCTATAGCTTAATTTATCTTCTTCATTAATAATAAATCTAATTCTATCTCCAAGTTCATCTTGAATCTGATCGTCATTATCAAAGTATGATGTGTTTAAGAAATAGAAATAGTAATACTGCTCTACATTAAGCTCTACCTGAGCTCTATTCTTCAATACACAATACTCCATTGCAGTATAGATATCATCAAACCACATTTTAGAAGGAATAATCTTGGCATCTTCTAAACGTAGCATATATAATTGATACTTTTCCATAATACCTCCTAGAGTATAGGTTCATCTGGAATTTTTATATTTTTAAACGCTTCGACAACCGCATCTTTATCATAACCAGACTTTTCTTCATATTCTACACAGTTCTTCATAACTTTACCAAGATCTACTCTTAAAGTATTTACTAGAATTCTCATTACATTATATTCTTCTTTAGAAGGAGATAGGATACAATTGATTTCTCTTTCTTTATATTCTTCTAATAAACGCTTAACGTCATCGATGCTATTCAATACTGCTTCGATAGAATCTAGATAGTCATAATTAATATCTTTAATTCCTAACTTTCTTAAATCATCAGGAGTAAAGTTCAATCTATATCTAGTATGAACACTTGATAATAGAGTATCTACAGAGATATGTCCTTCTTTGATAGCTTCGGCTAGTCCATCAATATATTCTTTAGAATTAAAGAAGTCTTTCATTAAATCCTCTTGCATTATTCTAGAGAATAATTTACCAGATCTTAAATCGTCATATGTGTCCTCTGTAAATTTGATAGGATAGTGTATGGTTTCGAATTTATCATCGACAACATGTTTATATTTTTCATTCAATCCAATACAATAACGAACTGCAAATTCGTAATCTCCATAATCATATCCTTCAATTCTAGGAATAAATGCATTTTGGTAATTTGCAATTTCTCTAAAATTAATAAACTGATTATATCTGCCATTTTTAAAGAAATTCATCCGCATAATTAAATAGTTTATTTCAGTATCTCTGCAAAATCCATATTCGAATTCTTGTACAACGTTCATAATTCAAATCTCCTTATTTAAAATAACTTATCGTTCAGTGCTAATATCATCTATTGTAAAAGATTTAAGAGTCATATCATTTAATTCTTCTTCAATATTAGATAACTCTTTATTTATTTGATTAAGTCTATCCAATGTTCTATTGATAGAAGATTTATCTCTATAACAGTTATATTCATCAATTACGTTCAGCATTAAACAGATAACGCTATAGAGTTCTCCTTTCACATTAGCCGTGGATAGTTTTAAAGATTCTAATATTTGCTCTTCTTCATGCCTGTCTTCCATCTTCTTCAATTTACCATTGATTCGATCAATAGGATTATCAGTTAATAACAAATAAATACTATCTTTTAAACTTTCTTCATCTAAAGATTTAAAAGTGTCAGAGCTTATAAATGTATCTATATATTCATCAGAGTTTAATACTTCTTTTGCTCTTCCTATATTTTCTTCCCTATTAAATAATGATCCATCTTGTATGCCATTTAATACAGCTTCATCTACTTTAATAGGATAACAAATTTGTTTCATATAAGAATCTTTCAATCTATCTTCTGCTTCTTCCATTGTGTAGACTGATGCTCTTAATGCACTTTCATAAGTACCTTCAATACTATTAACGATTTTAGGAGGATATACTACATAATCTTTAGAAGTTAATTCTGCATTGTTTCTATAATAACTAATTCCTATAATATAATAGATAGAATCTGAATCAGATGGTTTGACTTGATTATTGATAGTGCTGCTTAATTTATTAACAATATCATCATGGAATCTTTTGCTAAACTTTTCAGTAGCTTCTTTCATCTTCAGTTTATTTTCATTAGAAGCTGCTTTGTTCATGAGATCAACTATAGAACCTAATAGTTTCTCATCACAAAATTGATCTTTTAGTTTTTCAATATCTCTAGCTCTACGAAGATTTGGAACAATAAATCTTTTATTTTCTGTATTCATTTTCTCGTTCTCCTGTTTCTTTATCAATATAATAACCTTCTTTATCTAGTTTAGATTGAATATCTACAAGAAGGTTTTTTAATTCATCATGATCTTTACATATCTTATCTGCAGCATTTTCCAAATTATCAGAATCATCTTGTTTTAGATTTGCTATTTCTAAATTACTTATATAATTCTTAATAGTATAAATTGTCTTATCAATAATTGATAATGATTTATATATACCATCAATATCTTTTATATCTACTTTACGATATCCTTTTATTCTTTCTATAAGATTATCTGGCTCTGTTCTAAATCTAAGATGAACAGTTTCATCCATATTCAATTTATCTTCTATATCAAATAGGATATTGTTTTGTATCAAAGCAGATCTATACTCTATTGAATTATAGAATTTAAGCATAAACAGTTCTTGCATAGTTCTATTATAGAAAGTACCATCTTTAATAGCATCAAATACACCATTGTTATAAGAGTATTCAGAATCTTTTATGAAATAATGCATTAACCAAACATCATTATCTTCTTTATTTTCTCTGCTATTAAGATTAATAATATCAATCATCATCACATCAAATTCAGATTGATCTATACAAAATACTTTTTTAACTATTTTAGGAGTTATTGATATAATATCTCCATCAGATAATCCATGATGGCCATATGTACCATCTTTATCGAAGGCGAGTTGCATTATGATATATAAGCCTTCGTATTTCTTATCTATAATATTCATATATACCTCTTATTTATAAAATCCCTCATCATCTAATTTAGATACTAGTTTATTTAACTCTTCAAATAATTTGAGTTTAGCATCTTTATATGCTTTAAAAGATTTTATAATAACTTTCGAATCCAATGGTTTTAAACAATCTCTAATTTCATCTTCACAAGAGTTTAGTGTAGAAGTAGAGTCTTCAAACATTAATGAATCCATTGATTCTTTAATATCATCTAACGTCATTGGATCTAATCTATAGATTCCCAATTTAGTATAATGATATGGTTGGATTAAGTTAGAGTATTTGATATGGATATTAGTAGATAGCTTATTTGGTTTGACTCCTTTCAATACTTCAGATTTACCCAATGCTAGGATATATTCATCAGTATCAAAGAAATCTTCCATTAAAGTCTCTTGATATTCTCTATCCATGAACTTTTTCTTATCTTGATTATAATAGAAAGATCCTTCTACTAGATAATACATAGTATCATATTTTCTACCTTTAATAGAATCATTTCGTTTAATAAGTTCTACTAAGTAATCGATATAGTCACTATCTTCCAAACTAAATTTCTCAATAAGTTTTGGTTGGTAATAGATATCGTCTTTATCTATACCACAATTTTCATAACCATATTCCTTACCACGTTTAAACTTCAATTGCATTAATAAGTACTTTTTCATTCTTCTCATTTTAAATCTCCTTATATAAAAAATAAATAAATAAGATAAAGCATCATTTTATATCATATGATGTTATCATTATTATAGTATATAATCATAATCATTTTTTTACAAAAAGATAGAGAGAGGAATAATTCCTCTCTCTGTTTGGTTTTGATTACATTCTTTCAACAATTCTAGATGGTAGTTCTTTCAAGATATACTCTCTTAATTCTTTATTAGCTTTGCTCATATACTCTACTCTTTTAGCAGCTTTACTATGTCTCCATTGTCTATAACAGCATAGCATATTCATAAGCTTTCTATCAGACCATCTTTCACAAAGAGGTTCTCTATTACCTTTAGGAACAGAATATAAGAATACCATAAGTTTGTTATTCTTAGTAAGCTCATCACAATATAATATTGCGTCATATAATGAATGAAGAATCTTTATATCGTAATAGTAATGAATATCTTCATCTACTACTATGATATGATAATCATAATCGTATTTTTTCTTTTTATCACCAAATAATATTTTCTTTAATTTAGAGAAGAAGGTTTCTTTACAATCTTCAGGAATTATTCCTACCTCTATTAGTTCCAATACTTCTAATTCAGTTAATAATCTATCTGGATTTATACTGAATAATTTATCTCTCTTTTGACATGGATACATTTAATATCTCCTTACCAGATCATATTTATATTATCAAAATATTCCCAGATATTATATAGAGTCTTAGTAGTCTCTTTATAATAATTAGGATTTTCATCTTCTAATTCTTCTAGGGTAATAAACTTATCCATATATTTGATACTAAGTTCTTTTTCATCTACAGGAATATTGAATAGGAACTCTTTATCAAATAGGATATCATATATCTCTACAGTCAATCCAAATTCAGTATCTCTTGTCTTATGAATATCATAATCATATTCTAGATCATTAACTATTGAATTCCCTTCTTGGAGTTCTTCAAATATTACAGGTATTAGTTTCAAATAATTTTCCATTTCTTTTCTCCTTTGGAATAAAAATATTATTATTATAGGGTCGATTTCCCAATTGCCCTAGGGGTAGCAAAATTGCTTATACCCCCGTACCCCACTATAAATACTCGAAGCACAAATCCTACTGTAAGGATACGGTTTCAAGTTGACTGTTAAGTCTTAACCATTAGAATCAAAATCTAACGATTTTGAATGCTAAAGGTAGAGTACTAAGTAAATACTCGTTTTTATTTATAATATATTATTATTTTTCATATTAGATTGGCATTTTTGAAAGAAATGAAAATCCTAATTTAACCATATAAGGTTAAATTAAGAGAATTAGAAATTCATGAAATTTTCATTTTTCAAAATTTTACACTTTTTTCAATTTTTTAAATTTCTCTATTTCTATGATGATATAGAAATATGAGCATACCCACAACAGGTATGCTCATAATGTAGGAGATTTAAATTATTATGAAAAACATACATCTTTAAGAAATTGTTATTGAAAGCTTGGAGATGTATTTTTCTGTTCTGGAATACATGAAAACAAAAAATAAACCACTGCTGGAGTAGAGAGTGTATTGAGTGCAGTGGTTTATTTTTATTTGTTGTTTGTATTTTATCAATGGAGGCTCTAAACGATTTAAATAGAGCCACATAAACAAAGGTACGTCAGTACGACTCAGTACGACTATTTAAACAAAGTGTTTGTGATGTTTATATTATTAACATCAAGGAGTATAATATGAATAAACCAATTCTGGGAGGAATTGTTTTAATCACCATTTTGTATTTAAATTATTTTTGGAATTTGTTATTTGCTAAAGTTAGCGACTATACAAGAGTGTATTAAGTGGACTTAGATACTCAGTAGCCGTTCTTCACGGTCTCTTTGTGTGTTGGGTATAGATTTATTTTCCCGATTAGACTTTTAAAGATTTAATATTTAAATCTTTTGTCATTTAAAATGCCACTCCATTATTCAGTGCCTGTGGCCAGGGCTAAAGAGTTAAAAGTTTAGTGTGGGGCTTTTAAAGGTTTTCAAAGTTTACAGTTTATTGTTCATGGAGATATTCTCACTATCTCCTAGCTACATTGCATCAGTTGCCCCGAAACTGATAAGTGTCGCTTCATCTTATCTTTTTAATATATATCTTAACAGGATATACATTGGAGGAATCATTATCATTTCCAATTTTATTATATGATGAAGACCTGTGGTTCTAATATTTTTAGAGAGCCAAGAACCGGTGGTCCTCAGTCAACGTGCTCTCCTAAATCCTTTATACTTTTAACGCCTCTCTAGCAAATAGATAAATCCATTTATTAAATAGTATTATTAGTATTCGAACTCAATTACTGTAGAAGCATTAGCTACAGATAAGATTGTGTCAATAGTGCTAATGTATTCAGCAATTTGATTTGCATAATCTTTCAAAGCACCTGTACCAACTACACCCATTGGGTCAGATACGATGATTTCATTAGCTTTGCGTGCTTTGTCACGAGCTTTGTCTACATCGTCTGCAGAATATGCACGTTTAGAATCAGCTGGGAATTTGCGATCTAATTCTTGTTCGATCGCAATCGCTGCTTGTTCTTCGTAACGTTGTTTCTTTTGAACGTCTAAATTGAATTTGTAAACCATTGTATTTGCATAGTTTAACAATTCAGAATAGTATTTTTTACGAAGGATAGCATTAGCTAGTGTGATCTTTTCTGTACCAGCTTCTTTACCAGATAGAATTTGTTTAATATCTAGAAGCTCTGGAACTTCTACATATGTTTCACTATTAGCTTTAATACGTGCAGTATTTACTGCTTCCAAACGTGCTTGTAATGCGCAGAATTTATCAAAATCAGCTTTGATCAATTCTTCTTTTTGTTCTACGGTTTGCGCTCCGATGAATTTATTGAAGTCAAAGTAGTAATTAATGATGCTGAAGTTATTATCATTAATGATAGACTCCATTTTCTTTGTAATCTTCTTGCTTTCTGCGATTAACGCAGCAATTGTCATGCTTTCTTTTGTCATTGTTTCAATCTCCTTTAGATTAAAGTATAAATTGTTTAAAGTATTATATTGTAAATGCTGGTTTAATTATTTAATACCAGCTTTTTGACGATCTACTTTAAAAGTAGTAAAATGGATATGTCCATCATCGTCGAAACCTAAATAAGTGGAGTCAGCATATACGAAGTCACCACGACGAAGGTTTTTCATAGCAGAGTCAGCGTCTTTATTACCTGCTTCAAGAGCAACTACATATTTTGCCATACGAGATTGTTTATCATCTAATAAATTATATTCCATAAATGGAGCAACACTAACAAGGGCTTTGTCATCAATAATACGCACTTCTGATACATACCCACTGATTCTAACTCCTTTATTTTTCTCCAAATAATTCATTAACTTCTGATTCTTACTGGCAGGTTGAACACCATCAACCATTTCAGAAATAATTTCATATGCTGTAATATCCACATAGGACTTAGGTTCGGATGGACCACCGAAGATTTTGCCAAGTGCTGCTACGACCATTACAAAAACAAATAGATATTTACCGAATTTAATAAGTTTAGTTTTCATTATTTTAATCTCCTTGTAATTTTAAAGTTTTAAATGTTTAAATAAAGTTTAAAGATAATCAATTTCTCCAATTGATTTGTCGAACTAATAATGATATTAGCTCAGAATACCAATCACTTTCATTAGCAATTGATTTTAGATTTTTAAGATAATTTTCATTACCAGAATTTGCCTTAAGAAAGTCTGCTATAACTTGTTCTATTACTAGAACTCTATTAGTTGTAACCTCTCTTAAGATATTAATATCTTCTCTATCTATATTTAGAATAGAACTTAACAGATTTTTATCCTTTATATATTCAAAATAAGTTCTTTCTTCATTATTTACTAGAGAAGATAGTTGGGATTTATCAATCCCATAAAACTTCAGTATCAAAGATAATTTACTCTCATCTTCTTCCTGAATATAAAGAGATCTATTTATATTTTCTTCACCTTCCTTTATGATGATCTCTTCAATACCAAATTCATTAAAAAAGAATTCTTTGATAAGATGGATAAATAGATTCTCACTATCTAATCCATAGTGAGAGAATGCTATAGTTATATTCTCACCACTAATATCATTCTTATCAATTACTCCAATAACTTTAAAATCAGTTATTGAACCTATTTCAACGATATCATTGTTATCGTTAAAAACTAAATTAGATTGTGGTATAAACCACAAGCCCATATGGGCATCAATCTCTTTTAATATAGATTGTATCATATATAGTTCATACCTCCTTATCTATATTCACTATTATAGTATATAATTATAACCAATTTTAGAAAAAAAAATAAAGGGCCCTTTAGACCCTTTATGTTGTTTCAAGGTATTCGCCCTTATGGCAAAACTTTACTTGTGTTGTCTTAACCATGGTATGATATCCATACTTTTTAAGCTTCTCCCATTTACGAGGCTTTAGAACTTCGTAAACAGACAAGTCAACATCATGCACTATGCGTTTAACCTCTACAGTAATATTGGGCCTTTCCTTATTACCAGATGCTAGAAGTATATCACCTTCTTGCCATCCTTCTGGAATGTAAGGGAACAATTTATTTGCTGGATACCATTGTTCTCCAATGATATTCTCAAGCCAGTAGTCCTTGGCTTTATCAAATGATACCTCAGTACCATCTGGTAAAATTGCGTAGGAATTATTCATTCCTTTAACAAATTTAGCTCCATGATCCTCTAAATCTTGTTGCCATGGTTCTAAATACATAATAAATTCCATTTTTAATACTCCTTTTAAATTAAAAAAAGAAGAGCCACTAAGAACTCTTCTTTTAAACTACCAGTTTACATCGAATTTTGTTACAGCTTCTGTAAAGCCTTTGTCGTTTTTGATTAACCCTTTAGGGTCTGTTGTTGGACTAATAAAATCCTTACGACCATTATACGTTGTTCTGATAAGTGTTGGTACTATATATAGTACCCCTTCTACTTCTTCTGGAAGTTCGATTGGCAACGTTTTTGTTTTACCGAAAACAATACCTCCAATCTCCTCTTCAGAAGATTCTACTGGAAGGCGTAGGGCGTTTTCCTTGCCAACAGTATTAAATACTAAATCCCCTTTTTCGCCTCTATAGGTAATAGGATGTGGGCAAAGATTTAAAACCTTTACACCATTTTCTAATACTACCATCAAATTTTCAAATTCTTTTACTTCTAACATTTTCTTACTCCTTATTTTAATTTTAAATTATAAATACTATAAATGTTATTCACCATTATAGTATATAATCAAAATAATATAATTTTACAAATCAGATTCAACCTCCTAAGCCTAAATCTGGCTTAGGAGATATAGTATTTTAGTTATCATTTAAAGGGTCGTTAGAGAGAGTAGTATCCTCTATTGGAAAATAGTATAATAGGTCATTTTTATGAGATTTTTCAAATTCATCTAAAGTTTCACCACATTCTCTACCTATAATTTCTATTCTAGTATCATAACCAGTTCCATCTTCAAATCTCATATTATCTAATAGATACATCTTCTTACCAGCTACAGCATAGAATTTAGAAGTATTGTATTCTTCTATAAAGAACATGATATCATCATGATGTAATCTTCCAAGACTATTATATTGATCTGGTACATAGTAGAAGAAAGTTGTATACTGTTCAGTCTTCATCCACTTAATCCAATCAAGATGATTAGGGAATAGATTCATATATTCATTTGGAAGGTATCTATCTGCAAAGAAATCAAATAAGAATTCTTTATCGGTGATTAGTTCTTGATATTCTTTTCTAAATTGTTCATCAAGATCAGTGTAAGGTAATTCTACAATATAAACTCCACTGTCTTTAATATTGATATCATAACACTTTTCAGTAGAGATAAGTTTCAATGCATATAATGGTGAGAAGCTAGAACGTTCTTCTTTTATATTGAAATAAATAACTCCAATATCGGATAGATCAAATTTTATATCTTCTTTGGTATCATCTTCATTGTCTAAGAAGAGTTTATTATTTATGGCTTTACACTTAATAAGTCTAAGCCATTCTCTAAGTTCAGTTTTCTTTGGTTTATATTTAGCGATTCTAGCATTTCTGCTTAGATATTTTTTAGCCATAACTTATAACTCCTATAAAGTAAAATAAGATCGTATATTACCCATATGTGAAAAAAATAAAGACCCTCTAAAGAGAGGGCCTTTAATATTCTTATGTCGTAGTATTAAATTCAAATCCCTTATCAAATGGGGTTAACTCTATTTCTTTTAAGTTATCTTTATACAAGAGTTTCTCATTTAATATTTTAGGATCATTCTTAGTCATGAATTCAACAACGTATTGGAAATTTTTCATTATCTGTTCATTAGGTTTTATTCTTTGAACAGCCTTATCGGAAGACCAGTCAGATAGTTTAGTATAAGTAGAATAGTTAGAAGATGCATTATTTTTCTTAAAGATTACTTTATTTTCAAACCTCATATAATTAGCAGTAGCTTTAGTGGTCAATTCTTGTAATAGTTTATTATAATCTCCATCTTCTTTCTTATAGAACCAAGTTACTGTATGCTTTTTATATTCATAGAATAAGGTGTTATATGAAGTTCTGTACTTTCTACTAAGTTCTTTAATAGTAATTCGTACAGCTACATATTCTGGCTTATCAGTGATTACTACATCAGTAGCATAATGGAATGCACCTTTTCTGTTAGTAGTTAATCTCAAAGTATTAATAATAGTATACTTTAAAAAGTTTTTCTCATTTGATGTGAGCATGTAACATTGTTTCATTATTTTTCACCTCTATCTGAGAACAATACTCTATCTACAAACTCTTCTGCCATTTCTCTAATATTGGAAGAGAAAACTGGTTGTTTTAATGTATTCCATCTAGCATAAGTGTTACAATCTTTAGGAGCTATTTCTAGTCCTTCTTCAAAATAATAGATATAGTAGCATGCAAAGTTAATACAGATTTCTCTAAATCTATCTAAAACTTCCTCATTAGTCTGTGGACGTTTATTACCTAATACTTTATTTGCATAAACTACATATCTATTCTTGGATAGCTTGAATCTTTTGTCATCATTATAATTTTTTCTTAAATGGAAAGTAGTTCTGACATAATCATTGCTTTCCGTTAAAGTTATATCATACTTAGCTTCCATAGGACAATATTGTCTATATTCTGGATATTTGATAGATCCTCCTACATAATGATTTACAATATCCATGATTATAAATCTAATAGCATCCTTATCCTCAGCTTCTAAATATAAATAGTACTTCATTCTTAATTCCTTTCCTTTGCTATAGCATCATAGTCGATACCATCAGTATATTTATCATAATTTTCTTTGATCGAATCCCTAGCCCAACCTTCCATATTGTTAGGCTTATCATCGAATACTATGATATCAGCATATGTAAATCCAGGCATAAAACCAGGTTGCCCAGGAGTTCCTACTTGAGGTTCTATCTGTTTATTATTCTCTAGATCAAAAGAATCAATTACATAAACAAATGCTGTAGTTTTATCTAAATACTCCACTTTACCAACAATACCGCTTCTCAACTCACCAGTAATCTCATCATTCCATTGAATTTCATCTTGAAGTTCTGGAATTTGATAAATACTTCTATGAATCATTATTATTCCTCCTTAATGATTAAATCTTTAAATATGATTCCATTATTATAGTATATAACTGAAAGCAATTTTTTACAAAAAATAAGAGATGGGAAATTAATCCCATCTCTATTATCTTATTCTACGCTAGCACCATATTTAGATTTAAATTCTTCTATTTTAGATAATTGATTTTGGTTGTATTTATATCTACCCATACCAACCAAACTATTTAGATTGATAAGAATATCCTTAAATACATTGATAGAAGGATTCATCTTACCATCATCTCTAGAAATACAGAAAGCATTTCTAGGAGAATATACTGCTTCGCATGCTTCTTTAAATTCTTTATTATAAAGCATGAGAATATTTAATGTATCTCCGTCAAACCTTATGTTCAAGTGAGTCGCTAATTCACCCAGTTCTCTTATGAACTTCTCAATCGTTAAATTGAGAGCAGACTATCTCACATCCATAATATATATGGAGACAAGTACTTCGGATATGCTTATACCCTACTTCCCGCTACGGAATAGTCGTTGAACCTCTTAATAGCCTTAGCTTATTAAGACAGCTGCTTATCAGACATTATAATCAACCCTTAGCACCTTATAAAGATGGAGACACTTTAAATCAATATAAGGCTTTTATTTCAGCATAGATCATCTATAGATTTCTTTCCGAGTTTCCTCAACATTCACACTTATGATTGCTCATTATGTTGTAGCATCTATAGCTTTAGCCTGTCCAAGCAATTCTCTTGTTAACCTACACATGTTACCATATATAGGGACCATTTTGTTAATCAGCAGCTAACCCATCTAATGTATATACATCAATACCCATTGTATAATCTAGAGTACATCCTACAACTCTTTTATATACGATTGATTGATAGAAGATAGTTGGGTTACGATTGATCAATACAGATACTCTATTAGTATTAATCAATTCATTGATAATTTGTAATACACGCTCATCTACTTTAAGAGATGCATAGTACCAAATCTTATATGCTTGAGCATATGTAATATTATAAGATTTCTTAATAATATTGATAAGTCTTTGTTGCATCAAAATACATAGACCAAAGTATGGTAATGTAATCTCATCCATTCTTAATTTAGGATTAGGCACAATAACTGAACGTTCAGAGAATGCAGTACGTCCAGAGATAATAGATCTTAAAGTACCTTTTTTACCAGATAAGATAGCAATGATCTCTGTAGTTAAGTTAGTTAACTTAGATTGCATATCCCATAGTAATTGGTTTTGATACTTCTTATTTCTATAAATAGAAAGATTATTCTTATTTACAGTAGCAGCTAACTTTGCTAATAGGTTAAAATCAGCATTTGTAGATTCAAATGTAAATCTATGATTTTCTACCTTAGCAATACGAAGCTGTGTAGTATATACAGGAATAGAGTGGATAAATACTTTATCTCTTTCCTTCATAATCTCATCATAGAACTCCTTCTTAGCAGGTTTCTTTTTATAGAAGTATTCAATGATTTCATCGAAGTGATCTCTAAAACCCATCAATCCAATACCAGCAAATCTAGTATCTAGAGATGCCTTCTTACGTTTACCATATCCACCACGTTTAGATTTTTGTTTTAGGATACGTTTATCATATTGAGTCATTGGTTGACCATTAGCATCTAACTCTACAGCAGGTTCAATGATCTCCTCTAAGTTATTCTTACCAATCAAACTAGAGATTGTTAGATATAGTAATGGGTGAATAAGACAAAACTCATCTTTAATTTTAATCCATCCGAAATAAGTGAAATCTACACCAACAGATTTAACTTCTGTACCACATATAGGACAAACCCAATTTTGATCTCCAGGAACAGCATAGAAGGCACCTTGAGTACAACCATACTTACAGGAGTATCTATTAGAGTAAGGATTCTTATCTTGTAGTGATTTCCCATATTTAGAACTAAAGATAGAATCATCGGATTTCAATGCTTTATTGATTGGCTGAGGTTCTTTAATAATAAAGCCATGGCCATTAGTGAGGTCTTTACGGCATTCCTCATCAAAGTTAATCATTTCAAACTTGGTGAAATAATCAAATTCTTCACTCCTTGGGTATGCATTGGCACCATTGTATTCCATTAACTTTTCTCCTCCTTATGATATTTGAAATAAAAAGAATTAATAATAAGTAAACAGGTTTGTGAAAATAAAACCCACTAAGTACATTTAGTACTTAGTGAATCTTATTTATCAAAATTATAGTATATAATCCATTATTAACTTGCAGACTTTTTAATACCCTTATAGTGTTGAATAATCCACTCTAGTTTACTAAGAGTAAGAACAATACTTTTAACTCTAGAAGATAACTCTAGCTTATCTCTTAAGAAAGATACAAAATTTTCATCTACAATATTATCACAAACTACATCATAAGATGCAATAATACGTTGACGAACCATATCATTTTGATTATAAATACTAGCTCCGAACCTTACTTCGACAGCCTTTTCTTTTCTCCCTTTTTTAAGTTCTACCATATATAGGAAGTCGCTTTTATCTTCCACTGTAATCTTGAAATTCCCTGTGCTCATAGTCTTTCCTTCTGTTCTTCTTATATTATTCAAATATACAATCTACTGTTGTCCCCAAATAATACAGTAGGGTTAAAAACTCTTGCTTATAATAGATTATAGATCTGCATCTAATTTAAGGACAAGAATTGTCAATATAATGTCAAAGTTATCCAAATATACTATGGAGACATTCATATAATTTTAAAGATTCTAAATGAAAGGAGTTTAACCTTTTATGGCAATAAAAGTTGTAAAGCGGAAATCCAATAGAATAACTGATCCTAAGGATATTGAATATCTCTTAAGTATAACAGAAGAAGAGTGTACTAAACTATCCTTTGCAATGGATATGTTTGGAGAATTTGATGATAAAAGAAGATTTAACCCATTTGACTTAGTAGATATCCCAGTAGGAAGTTATGGTCCTGAGGGTAATAAGAATACTAATATTATTAAAACAACTGTTGGTATTTGGGTATTTAACAAGGCCTTTATTGAACAAGACTTATTTGAATTATTTGGTTATATTAATGAACCTATTACAAATAAGATCTTTAAGAAAATTAATAAACAAGTCTCTTATGCGGTAATGGAGGATAAGATTCCATTAGATGCATTAAAAAGACTTGTTATGAAAACAGAAAAGTTCCAACCATATTGCAATATCTTATCTGCATCTATTACAGAGAATATGATGAGTATTCCTAAAGCTATTGCTAAGAAAAAAGAAGAACTCTTTAAGAAGTATGAAAAAGAGTTAAGCGAACATGATCCAGTGGCTTCTCAAAAAATTGAAAAAGAATTACTAGAAGAATGTAAGAAGCTTCTTAAAGATGATCCATCTGTAGATATGATAGATTCTGGTGCTAAGATTGATTGGAATAACAACTTCAAAAACATGTTTGTTATGAAAGGTGCATCTAAAAACCCAGACCCATTAAATCCTAATGGTGAATATACTGTAATCAAATCTGATTTAACTACTGGTATTAAACCAGAAGAATATGCTGCATTTGCTGATTCTCTTACTGGTGGTCCTTATGCTCGTGCTAAGAAAACTGCTGATGGTGGTGCATGGGAAAAGATATTCGTTAAAGCATTAGAACACTTATCTATTTTAGATGAAGGTTCTGATTGTGGCACAAAACGTTTCAAAGAGGTAGCTCTTACTAAAGACAATATCGATGATTGGATGTATAGCTATATTGTTGAAGGTAGTAGATTAGTAGAACTAACTTCCGATAATAGAGATTCATACATCGGTAAGACTGTTAAGTTTAGATATTCTGGTCTATGCGAATCTGAAAAAGGCATCTGCAATAAATGTGCTGGTAATCTATTTACTAGATTAGGTATTAAAAATGTTGGTGTTGCAACTTATGTAATCCCAGCAACCATTAAACTTAAATCAATGAAAACGTTCCATGATAGTACAGTTAAAGTATTTGATATGGAAGAATACGGTTTTAATAAAATCTTTGGATACGAAAAATAAAATGATCCCTACTGGAGTAAGTCCAGTAGGGTCATTCTTTTTATAAAAATAAGAGGGAATAAATTAGAACACAAAGAATTATAGATGATGATACAATCACAGCCCATGTAATAGTTTCTGTTTTCTCTTCTTCTAAAGCCATATCTATAGCTGTATAGATATCATCTACATATTCATCTAACGGTTTACTTTCAATGACATAATCTGAATTCTCATCTTCTGGGTTTTTCTTTATGAAAGATCTATACTTGACGTACTCTTCATTATCAGATTTGATTCGTTCAAAAGCGAGATTTTTAACCATCTCTCTTAATGCGTCCCTCATATATTTCACCGTCCTTTTCAAATTTACTTCTTAGTCCGATGATTGATAAAAGTAACCCCATAGGAAATTAATCCTATGGGGTATTCTTTTGTATTAGAAGTAGATACGGTAAATAATATCCCAAGAAGCACCTAAGTCATTTAGGAACTTATTAGGGAAGTTGATTCTAGTAGCTGGACGGATATCTTGATAGTAAGTATATCCATCTTCACTTTCTTTTTTGTATGCTAAGCATAAGCTGATACAATTGAATCGAGCATCATTAATACCAGTAGTATTAATAAAGTAATCACGGCAGTCGTCTTTAGTAATAACCAAAGTATTTTCTACAATGATTTGTGCTGGTAATTCAGATTGATCATCATAGATTGTAGCATCAATAGGAGTACCATCTTCTAATTGTTTACGTTCTGTAGGATCGCTATCGAACTTTTTAAAGTAATAAGCAACCATCTTTTTATCTTTTAATACCTTACGACCAAAGTATACTTGGCGTTGATCAGCATCAAGATCTTTATCTTCAGGAACGTATTGGAATGGTACCATGTCTGCAGGATCAATCCATTTCTTATTATCTACTTCATATTTTAAAGCAGATTCACGGTTACAACCAGAAGTACCTAAGCAGAATAGATGAACAAAGTAATTATTCAAGATCTCTTCTTGATTAGGATTATTGATTGTATTTTCTAATTGTAAACGGTTGTTATATGTAGGAGTTACAAAAGATTTATCATGAAGATCAAACATTCGCATTGCAATAAATTCAGATCCAGAGATGAGAGTTTTATTACTACCACGGAATAGTTCTAACCCAGTATCATGATCTCTAATAATAACTTCTGTTTTTAATCCATTAGGATGGCCCTCTACCAAAGATACTAATTCTTCAGAATTAGAGATAACCTCTTCCTGGATTTTGTATTTATCATTAACCACGTTAATATTCCTCCATACTTTATTTAGATTTTACTATTACATATTGGTCATTAGATAATCCACATTTTTCTGCAAAGTCTAGAGGTGGATTAAAGATTTTTACATTTCTAAGTTTAATAGAATCTGCAAACATGCCTTCGCAATTAGTACAACTACTCATATCAATAATACCAGTAATTGTATCTAGATAGTCACATCTATTGAACATGTATCCGAAGTCTTTAACTTTAGAAGTATCAAATCTAGAAATATCTATTGTTCTGATACCAGTACCAGCAAACATACCATTCATATTGGTAGCAGAAGATGTATCAATCCATGTAGTATCAATTGTTGCTATATTAGTACTCCAGTTAAACATGTTAGAGAAATCTTCTACCTTAGAAGTATCGATTCTAAGATTAGGAATCGCTGATAAGGAGCAAGTTTCAAACATTCTAGACACATTAGATGCTTTAGAACCTCTCAACTCTGTTAAGATATTATTAGGAATAGTGCTCATAGTTGCATCTGGATCTTTTGTAGCAAAGTATCCTGTAAAGTCTTTATAATCATTATTGATCATAATAGATAATCTAAAGTCCTTATCAATAGATGTTTTAGAAACTACTGTATATTGATCATGTCTAATACCAGTCTTTTCTTCAAAATCGTCTGGTGGGTTGATTACTTTTAATCCAACTAAGTTATCACATCCGCTAAACATGTTTCTATAAGATTTGCACGAGCTCATATCTAATATACCTTCAATATTGACTAATTTCGTACAACCTTCAAACATGTATGCCATGTTTTTAAACTTAGATGTATCCCAGCTAGAGATATCAATAGAAATAGCATTAGAACAACCGTTGAATGCTTCTTCTGCAGTAGTAATACTAGTAGTATCTACCCAACTAGCATCGATAGTGCCAACAGAGCTACAACCAGCATATAAATCTAGAGCAGATTTAGCTTTAGAAGTATCTATATGAATAATATCCGATCCAGGTATATTAGCTAGGCTCTTACAGCCTTTAAACATTCCTTCGATATTATGAGCTTTATCAATAGATCCAAGATCTGATTTGATAGTATTATTTAATACAGTTTCTGTAGCCAAAGTATCTCTAAGGGTCTTTTGCATATAATAAGAAAGGTCTTTGTATTCATTGTTTATGGCGATATTGAGATTAATTGTCCATTCCTTATAAGTAGTACCTAGTTTTAACTTACCAGGAATTTCGATAGGATCTAAATCTTGACCAATAAATGCTAAATCACCAACAAATGAATCATCATCAGTTTTCTTATCAATATTTGTATCACCAGTAATTATTGCAGATATCTCATATGCAAAAGGAGCTAAACTACCAGTCAAGATATCTTTATTTAAAAGATTCTTAACGTAAGTAAATACATCAGATTTGATAATATCCATAGAGAAGTCTTTTCTGCTAGGAGCTGTTACAGTACCATCAATTTCTTTTGTAATCATTTCAGACCACAAATAGGAAGAACCTGGAAGATCTATAGTAATATACTTACGTTCATTATTGTAATTAATAACCAAATCTTCCCTCATCCAAGGTACTTTATCAAATCTATCATCTACATGATTGACTTCTGTATCAAGAACTTTTTCTACCAATGGATAATATTCAGGACGTTTATCAATCTCTTTGATATAAGCCATATCATTAGGTCTGATAGTAGTATCTTCATCTCTATCTTTACCCCAGATTATTTCCATAGTAGTATTTCTTGTAAGGAATACTATCTTATAGGATTTGAAGAATTCTATCATGAGCATAATATACTTCATAATCTCAGTACCAGAGTGACCAGCATATCCATCAAAGATATATCTCATATCACCCATATACTCATTTAAGATATAGATGATATCATCTATCAATCCAGTAATAGTATCGATCTTTTCATCAGAAGAGATAATCTTATCTACCTTTTTAAGAGTATCGTATAATACAGAATCTTTATCTTTTAAGAATTCAGTGTATGTCTTGGCAATCTCACCATTGCTTAAAGTAAAGTATTTCATAGTGAGTTTCCAAGTCATAAGAGAATCATAAAGATCCTTCCATACTTTATATTCTTCCCAATCCTGGGCATCAATCATTCTTTGGCAAATAGTTCTACGAACTTCTATATTTGTTTTATAGATATTCATGAACTCTGCCAAATCTTTGATTTGTGATTTAGGAGTAATGAAGTTCCAGATAGGGAATTCTTTTTCTTCTCTGTGTTTCTTTCTTAGATATTCTTTTAGATCAGCTAAACTTGTTCTAAAGTTAAATCCTTGAACAAGCATTGCCTTAGCAGGATTATCGATAATGAAATCTTCAATACCGTTAAACATGTAAGTCAAAGAAGTCATAAAGATAAATAAGTGTGCTAATTTGAATTGGTGAGAAGTAGAGATAGATGGAACCTTAACTAGTAATTTCTCTTCAAGCATGATATCATCATATAACATGCTATAGAAATAACTCATTTGAGCAGAGTATGCAGATACATCCATCATCTGACTAATTCCATAGTATTTGGTTCTAGCATAGTTCCAAGGTTCTTTATAGATAGCATCTTTTACTAGTTGGTGATTATTGTCTTTATAATCAACGCCATCCCACCAACCATCACCTTTAACCATTACGTCATAATCTTTATAGTTTGAACTATCTTTCATTCTGTCAGTAACGTAAAGTTTATCAATAGGAATCTTACAGAATTTAAGATTTGTTGTAGAAGCATAATCTTCTTCATAAGAATATCCTACTGTAGATGATCCATTCGTATTGTAAATATATTTAATATAGATCTTATCTCCATATTTAGCTATATTTTTAGGATTAGTAAAATAGAAACTTCCATTAAAGATACTATATTCGGATTCATCTATAGTATTACCATAAGAATCCATAACTACATATGGCCATCTATTTTCAAAGTAATAATCGAATGGTACTTTGATATCCATATATCCATCAGAAGATACGTTTATAGGACTTTCTAAAGTTTGTACTGTAAGAGCTGGATTAGGATTATCAATATAATGCTTATTATAAATGAATAAGAAGTTTTCATTTATATCTGCATTAGAAACCATCTTAGGATTCATAGTAACATGGAACTGATTAGTTAGACCCATATCATCACTAGAATGAATAGAGTTCTCACTAATGGTAATAAATCCTTGATCGGTTTGGATATAAGGGAAGAATGGGAAGTTGATATTAAACTTAGGATCTCCATGATTAAAGATCTTGTGAGTTTCTTCGCTTAATACCAAAGTATTTTCTGTAACTCCATTAAAGAAGAATGTAATATTTACTTGTTGACCTTTTTTCAAGAACAATTTCTTTTTAAGCAATCTTATATTTTTCTTATTATAGTTTACAGTATAATCTATCCCTTCAGTAAGCATAGAACCTTCAATATCCACACATACTTTATTTCCTTTTGTAAAGTAGTTTTCTACTGGGAAGGTAATAGGGAATCTATCTTGATTATCAGATCCTGCTACTAAGTGAGTGATAGCAACTTTAATATTACTAAATTCTGGTTTGGTTCTATCTTTATCAATATAAACCAATTCTAATTCTAACTCATCATCTTTATGAAGAGCAAGAGTATCATTTACAATGACTAGAGAGTTATTAGTAATGCTATACCAATAGTCTGGTAAATATTTATCTAAATATTTTACATAGTGTTTATATTTAGTAGCTACATAGTTCTTGAATGGATACGTTACCTTAAACTCATTTTGGTAATCTGTTGTAGCTTTTAATTTAATTACCTTACGCTTTAATTCAATATCCTCATTAATAGCATTTGTAGAATAAATGAAGTTAAAGTCAATAGCAGTTCCAGCTTCAAGATTGCTATTCTTAAGAGTAATATATGAACCACCATCTATTTCAGAGATATTTATATCATATTCTTTATTAGATATGAACCGCTTTCCAATCATTACAAAGAAAGTGTTTCCATTTAAACAATAGTTTTTGAATGGTTCATCAATATAGATTTTAGTTTGATTATCAGTTTCTGTAATAGTAGTAGATTTAAAGAATCTAGCTTGAGAATAAGTTGAATAAATGAATATACAATTTACTTTCTTACCAACAGTATCTATTCTACTATCAATAGTAAGCACATTTGTAGCTAAGTCTACACTATAAGTATTAGGAGCTAAGAATACGGAGTCTACTGTTACAATTAATTGATTTTCTTTTAAGAAGAAATCACCAAATGGTAAAGTTCCTAAATTAATAGAATTAGCACCTTCATAAGTCTTAACTTTAGTTTGGAAATTATAAGATTTATCAACGTTAAACTTAGTATCTTTAGTAGATCTATCATAATAGAAATCATAAGTAATTTCTTTTTTACCATCAAGAATCTCATTAAAGAATCTTATTTTGTTATAATCATAGATCTCATAATCTACACCTTCAACCAAGAATTTATCTTCTAATCTAACGAATAATACATTGCCCTTTTGAAGATAGTAATCAAATGGGAATGGGATTATACCAATATAGTCAAAGTATAAATGACCATTGATATCTTTAGATTGCCCACCATTGTAATCTACTAATAGATCACCATTCAAATCATAACCAAGATGATTAGGAACAAATGTTAGATCTTTACCAACTATCTCTTGGAATGCAAGATTTACATAGGAAGCGGTCTTTACTTTAATAGAAGCATTGAAGTCTTGTTTGGTTTCTTTATTCTTTAAAGTTAAATTACCACCAATATCATATAGTGATGCACCATTGATAGCGGCATAACCAAGTCCAGAAGTAGTATTTAAAGAATCACCAAATAAAGTAAGGTCGAACTTAATACCTTTAATAGCAGCAATAGTAGATGCAGCAGCTCTTCTAGCTTCTAAGCTATAATTAGAAGGTTTGTATTCTTTAGATTGAAGAATGTTCTTCTTGCCCATATTCTTATTAACGTTTGTATTATACATGAGAATATCATGCGGTATAATTTGACGTTCTGGAGATTTGGTAATATCTACAGTAATATGCTCTTCTTCGATATTTTGGTTATAATTCCCTTTAAGAACTTTCTTAGATTTCCATTCAAATCCATTATAAGAATCTGCAATTCTTTCTTTAAGAAGCCAATACTTAAAGATCTTAATACCATATTTATCTTTAGTATCAAAGAGTTTAATAATATTAAGCATCTCAGTAGTGGATGATTTATATTTACACAATGAATGAATATTTCTAGCTAAAGATTTTTGATATTCAATAGGAATTACTCTATAATATGGAACTCCATACATAGAGAAGATAAATTCAATACAACGTCTATCAAGAATATCTTTCTTGATGATATGAGATTGAATATCTACAAGTATATCTACTAATACGGAAATGATAAGATAAATAATCATCATATCATGATAATTCTTCTCTTCTAATTCCATAGCATAAGAGTATACTGTTTCCAGCATAAACTTACGGTTTTGAGTATACTTTAATAAGAATTCTTCTGTAACACTATAATCTACATCAGAACCTTCTGGATACCATAATATTTGGAAGTCTAATTTCTTTCTAGCCTCATAAATATTAATACCATAAGTTTTATATTTAAGATATTTATGATCTGGATATTGGGATAAGATAGCATCTAAGATACCTAATCCAGATAACTCTTTAATTACTTCATTTGAAAGTTCATGCATATATGTAGCAGTCTTATCATATTCTAGATAATCTGGGAACATATATTCAAACTCTCTTACAGGAATACCCCATTGATCAATAGCAGGATATCCGACAAGATTTCGATAATAAGGATTTAACTCCTTATCATCCATATATGTATCAATAAACCATTGTCTTAATAATTCGGTAAGTTTAGGTCTATATTCATCTGGGATATAGTAATTGTCTTTGAAGTTTTCATAAACCCAAAGCTCTTTTTCATCTAACCCAGCTTTTATTAATAAATCTCTAGGATATTGAATGCCTTTAAACATATCTAATTCGATATGATTTTCTATGCATGCAATATATAAAGATGCATTCCTTAGAGACTCAGTAGTTTCATATCTATCTGCTTTAGCCTGGTCTTTGATAATTGAATTAAAGGCCAATAGCTTAAGATTATATAACACCAAATCTATGAAAGGATTTTGAGTTGTCAATTTAGCCTCAGAAAAAGGTAAAGACATAGTAGCTTCTCCTTTCTAAATTCCTATAAAATTAATCTAATGTCAGAGATGGGCAGTTTTATAGGGATATGTCCTAATTGCAGCGGGCAACATACAAATAATTCCGTTAGTATTATAAAGGGAGCTAAACAGAATGTATACACAGACAAATGTATTTCCAAATGTATTTGTAGAGAATGCAGAGCATAATCCTCTCTTAACCTCTCCAAATTCAGAGTATGCAGTAGAATTTGCATTAACTAAAGAAGGGTCCTATGACCTTGATGAATATAAAGCATTTCTAGATTCAGCTATTAGAGAATTTAGACATAGTAGAACTTATAAGCATTATAAAGCATATCTATATTCTATTGGTTTAGACTGCTGCCAATTCCATCCTAATATTACAGCAGGTAATGATGAGGGTGAAGAGATGGCATCTTTAGAAATGCATCATTGTATGCTTAATATCTATGATATTGCTATTATTATTACAGAGCATATTTTAAATACCTATGGAGCTATCACTGAGTTTGATCTATCTGATCTATTAAGATATGAGCATACTCAAAACAATATTCCTGTAGTAATGCTTTGTAAAACATGTCATCAAATGTATCATCATAAATACCTATACGTTCACCCAGAAATGATATTTGGTAAATGGTGGTCTCTATTAGAAAGATATCCTAATGGGTTGAATAGAGATATCGCTTATAAATTGATGATGTATTTAAATAACTCTCTAGATGGTAAATATAAATTTAAGGAAGAACAAGCAAGTAAGCTCTTAGAACTAAGAGATAAACTATATGATTGGTCAACTAAACTAGAGAGGTAATTTAACTATGGCTGAATTCTATTCCAAATATGATAATTTTCGAAATAATATAAAATGGTTCTTTAACAACCTATTCTTAAATATAAGAATTGGTACAGATTCTATTATAAAAAATATACTAGATCATAAAGGGATCTATATTTTATTAGCATCTATTATAATCTTCCTTATTAGTGGAGATTATATCTTCCCATTTGTATGGGCAACTGTTCTGTATATCTTAACCTTAGCTTATAAATATTTAGATCACAAAAAAGAAAAAGAGTTATTAGAATTAATAGAATTTGATCAATTCAAAGAATTGGATAAGATATTAGATTTATATATTGAAGAATGTTATAATAGAGACGTAGGATTCTTCCATCCAAATATTATGAACGATTATGTTTCAGAAAAAGAACAAATTGCTCTAATGCAAGAACTTAAAGATAGTGTAGCTTCAAACATGTCTAAAGCATTTAGAAAGAAGTTAGAACTATACTATGGTGATGATAGATTAGGTAGTATCTTATCTAGTAAATGCTTTATCTATATTACTCTTCTTGCAGCTGGAAATAATCGCGTCATTTATCAACAAAAACCTATCAATAATAATGATAAAAAATAAAAGGCTATGGGATTAAGTTCCCATAGCCTCATCTTTTTGAAAAATATTCAGTAGTAAAGATTCTATAAAGGATTCTTAAAATATCAGCATTGTGTGATATATCTATAAATTCAGATCCAATACTATTCAATGCATCCGTATAATAAGTACTATATCCAGTATTTACCACTTTATACATACAACGATTATTCAACTCTCTATAGAAATTGGTTTCTAGCATTCTATGAGTATACTGATGGTAGAAATCCTTTACCATTAATATACAATTTTCTATACTATCAGTTTGTGCAGTATAAGCCAAAGCCAATAAGAATTGCATTAAATGATTTTTATGTTTAATAGGAACTTGTTTTCCAGCTCCTTTTAAACGAAACCTTTCAACAGTCCCATTGCAATAATATAGAAAATCTATAAATTGTAATCTATAAAAACTACTATATTCATTTTTTAGTTTAAACTCAAGATTATTAGATAATCTTGTATATGGGACCTCTGTATCTATTGTGGTTATTGAATCTTTATCTATATATAATACATTATCTGGATTTAGCTGATTTATTTCAAAGAATCTTCTTCTTGCATCTTTAAAACAGTTAGACAAACCTTTAGATAGTTCAGGATCGTCTCGTTGCATTAGACCTACTGTTATTTCCCTTTGTTCTCTTGGCATATGAAATATTTCATCATATCTCTTTTTGGTTATGAATCCATATTCTAATAAGAGACTTATATTAGCTTTGGATAAATCATACTCTCTTAAGCGTCTATTTATAAGCCACTCATATGGAGCAACATATCTATCCTTTTCCCATATAGCCATATATACTCCTAAATATAAAATTCAGATTCTTTTAGTAATTGGTGTGGGTCACAGTATCTACCCATACGTTTAAGATCATCAACATAATTTAGATATCCACCTTCTGTTTCAAAAGTAGATGTAGCAAATTGATCGATATCATCTAAATCATTTATAATAAAACTTTGAAGAGCATATCGTTCTTGGATAAATTTGATAAGAGAATCTACAATAGCTTCTACTATAGGATGGGAATGGTTTGTTACAACTATGACTGTTTCTGTATTCTCTACCATACTAATGATTTTCATAAGATCTAAGAAAGATGCTTCATTATATAGAATCTGATAAGCATAAGCCTTATCAAATTGAACTGTATAATTATCATCATTAAAAGAATTAGCATATGATAGATACTGCATTATATTAGGAAGAGGTTTCAAAGCTTCTACTCTATATCCAAAATCCAACATGGAATAGAAATTAAATACTGGTGCATTCTCTACTCTTACTTTATCCTTTACATATTCCAACAATCTCATATCATTAATATTAATGAATTGAAGTTTCAATATAATCACACTCCTTTTCTTCTATTCAAGATTATAGTATATGATTATATCATCTATTATCTAGGAATAAATAAGAGAATTTACTACTCTTATTTAATGCAACACTTCTATCAATATCATCTTGAGTTGGAAGATGTTTTCCAGTGAATGCACCACTCTTATATTGTTGAGTTACAAGATAATATGTGACGAATTTATTATCCTGCATTTTATCTTCTTCATCAGTATAATTCTTTGAAACTACTTCTTGTTTTACAGAATATTCCAATGGTTCCATCTCTTCTGTAACTTCTTCCACTTCAGTAGATTTTTGTTTATTATCCAATAAAGCCTTTGCTATAAAGAATGCTTGAACTTCTCCATACATATCTTGATAAGCTCCAGCTTTAATAGATTCTAATTGATCTCTAGTTACCTTTTGATTAGAGTTCTCTACTTTAAACCAACCAAAATTCATAAAATCACTTAGAATAAGTTGTCTTGCATATTCTAATTCTTCTTCAGTTCTAACTATAGGCATAATTTAATCCTCCAAACAAAAAAGAAAAGAGAACTCGTTATGAGTTCTCTTTATCCTTTTACTTATTACCAAATCTAGATTGAGATTCAAAGATCTTATTATTGATACTTTGCTCCACTTCTTTATTGAGCTTATCATTCAATTGGATGATAGGAGATTTCTTAGTAAAGTTGGATGCAATCTCTGCTCTTAGTTGAGCTATATAATTACATACAATTCTATACCCATCTTCTAATCCAGAAGGTTGATAGTTGATATCTGATAATAGAACACTACAAGATATATCTGTAGGCATTGCATCTTGTGGAAGCATATTTACAAACTCATACTTATTAATCTTACCATTAGAGAATAATAAGTTAGCAATAACATAATCGAACTGAGCAGTTCCAATATTGTATGCTTGAGATTGTTTATATGGGGCCATTACAATACCAAATGTATTTTTAAAGAACTCTCCTAGAGTATATAGAATATTGAACTCTACATCTGGTTCGTAATCTGTATAAATCAAGAAGTTTCTAAATCTAATACTTGGTCTATGACCATACAATGCTTGCAAAATAGTGACCATCGTAGACTCACGTTCTTTATGAGATAAATACTCATAATATATCTGATGACCAATAGCTGCTTCTCCATCAATATAAGCAGTTACTGCTTCTGGAGGTGGTAATAGATTAGACATGATTGCTAAGTTTGGTATATTAGCATACTTGTAGGCCTCTTCTATATCTACTACTGCTATTACAGCATATCCAGATGCCAATGCATCTGGAATACTGCCTGCGTCATTACAACCATATAGAACGCCTTCTAAGAATTGATTAAAACGAGGTTGCTGATTAATCATAGTTTATCACCCTTCGCGAAATTATAATTCATCAGCTGCTGTGTGAACTTCTTCCTCAGTATTTTCTTCATCATTATTGAAGGTTACATAATTATCTACATATTCTTTGCAGATTTCCATCATACGAGCTGGAGTGAATTTATCTTTAAACTCATCTTTAAATGCACCATACAATGCAGTGGCGATAGAAGTCTTAGCTTCTTCCTCAGAAGAATAATCATGTTCAATCTCATCTACTTTTGCACTTAAGAAATTAAAAATAGCTTTTTCCATTGCTTTTTCTCCACCTTCGTTTTCAGTTTTGTCAGTAACTTCCTCAGCAGCAGCTGGGTAAATAGTACAATCGAATACTGGGCTAGTAAAGTTCTTTACTACTACGCTAAAGCATTCATTATTTCTATTGTCTACGGTCTTGGAAACATTTACTTCCAAGCCTTCTGTAGTTTCACTCATAGATTGAATATCATCTTTAATCAATTCGGTAATCTCATTAACCAATCTTCTAATAGTAGTATCAATATCTACATCTGGTACTAGTTGATTATCAAATTTAGCTAGAACTCTAAGTTTAAGATCTTCTGCCATTTGACGTTCTTTCAATGTATCTACTAAAGAAGATCCAATGATACCATTAATTACATTCTCTGTATTAGAAGTTAATGCTGCTGCTTCCTCTTCTTCTTTAGAGATTGGTTTTACTGGAAAGAGATTCTCTTTAGGAGCATCACTTTCTTTAAAGATATCTAATTCATCTTTAGAGATGGATTCTGTAATGATATCTTCAATACTCATACTCTTTACTTCTTCATATGGACGAGCTACAGTTGGAAAGCTAGTTGGTTGTGGATTCTCTTCTTCTTCTTTGATTTGATCCATCTTTTCAATAGCTTCTTTAGCTAGTTCTTCCATAGGTTTGACATCGTTTGGTTCTAGCTCCCCTTTATCGAAATCGTAACTAGTTTCGATAGGAGCTTCAGGCTTTGGGTCTACCTTTTCTTCTTCTTTTGCATCTTCAATTACAAAATCTGGATCGATTGGATTATATACAGTGCCAACAATAGCTGCTAATCTTACAGCAGTTTCAGCACCATATTTATCTTCCATTTTCTTTAAGAAGAAGATGATATCATTTTTCAAACTTCTTGGGTAGAAGATTAAGTTATCCGTAGTCAATGGTTGATCAGTAAAGTTTGGATACATTTTCTTATTACCATGACTATGATTATCTTGATTAGAATCGTGATCTTCTACTTTACGTTTTACTGTAAATTTTTGTGGTTCAGTTTTATTAGATTTCAAAACAAAACCTTGTTCGGATTCTTTATGACCACCAAGTTTTGTTCTGCTATCTACAACTGTATCAGTTTCATTATAACATCTTTTGACGATTTGATCGCCTCTTTTAATTACTACTTTGAAATCTGTGTCTAATAATGCCATTTCGTTGTCCCTCTTTCTATTAATCTTTTCTAATAACGTTTTAGCTTCTATTCTTCTGGCTAAATACTTAGCCGTATATCTAGTACCACATTTGGTACAGATAATCTCAGACATACCTTTATCATAATCATAATCAAGGTATCCATCACAAAGATATCCAGTATGAACGTCTTTATGACTACATCTTAGCTTTGTCCAATCTAATTCGAATATATATGGATAATCTAGGATAACAGGACCAAAGCCGAATCTTATACCCCAGTTCTTATAGAAGTTGCCTCCTATATCTTCCATTACATATCCTCTTCTAAGAATCTCGAACGTAAAATCGAATACATCACTAGCACATACTTTTTTAAAGTCTGCCTCTTTCATTGTTTCAACACGTTCTACCAATGCAACAACTCCATCTGGTGTCACATCAAATGACTTAGTACAGAATGGTTTAATAAGCTTCTGCAGAGTAAACTCTGACAAGTTATCAGATTTACCAACTCTATCGGAAGCTATTTTGATTACTACTGTTGGATCATAGGTGCAATAAAATGTTCTTCTATTAGTACCGGAAGATAGAGGTTTTAATCCAATAGTAGCAAATAATTCATTAACCAATTCATACTTTTTAGATGGATTGTTCATTAGTTTAACATTGTTTACTATAGATCTTAATTGATCTATAACAGGAGCAGGAACGTATGTAGTGAGAGGAGGTTTAGACATTTTATCCCAATCCTCTTCTGTAAACTTAAACACGTCGGAATCAAAGTTAACAAACCTAGCAGCATCTAGAGATTGCCTTATTAAAGCATTGCGTTCTTTGATATTCATATGCCCACCACCTTATTTAAAAATAGGTCTCAAAGGCATATTTACACCCATGGAGTTTTTACAATAATCCATAAATCGTGTTTTACGTTCTTCGTATTCTCTAGAATTCGTAGGATCTACCCAGTTTGCTGGATATCCGAATCTTGGATCTACTGGCCCAGGTTTGAAGTTTGGATCTTCATTACCTGCAAGCACTTTATTATTAGCAAGTTCGATTAATGCTCTTTTATAAGCCATATGATTATATGAATTATTCATAGTTTCTCGTCTTTGCTTTTCTATATTTTCACAAGAGATTTCATATAGTGCATGCGGAATTACTTTCTCAAATACATCTTTAAGTGAGGTTGCCTCATTCATTGTATTGCCAAATAATTTTTGCAACTCAGCTTGTTGCCAATATCGGAAATTATTGGTAATCTGTACAGGATCTATCACTTGTGCCTTAGAGAGTAAGGCTATATTTGCTTCGGTCATACGATCGACGTATTCTTCACGTTGTCTTCTCTGTAACTCTTCTGGAGGTAGGTTCTCTTGCTGATACTGAGATGAATTCTTACCATACCACCATGCATCAAATTCTTTTTGGGATTTTGAAGAGAAGATATCTCGATATAACTCATACTGTTGTTCTTGTTTCTTTCTTAATACCCGCATTTCATGATAATGAGCTTCTACTGGATCAAATCTATTGTAGTACTCATTTTCTATCTCTTCTAGGGTTCTAGGATCAGATACCCTTTTATTCTTGCATTGCTGCTCTATTTCTTCTTTCTTCTTGGCTTCAGCATTCTCTCTAATACTGATGCGCTCTTCTAAAAGCTTTCTTAGCTTTTCTTCTCTAATTGCTAACTCTTTTCTATCAACGCTATAGGAAAGAGGTAGGTTTTGAAGTCTTCTATTAACTTCATAAAAGTTCTTGAGTCTTAATTGGTGGAAGCTATATACCAGGCACGTCTCCTCATACTCACAGAACAAATTAAATTCTTCTTTTGTAAGCTCTCTTCCTCTATCATACTCGTACTCAAAAGTATCGTCGGTATATTTTCTGAACGGATGGTATTCATAATAGTTTTCATCAAAGATCTTTTTACCATTTTCATCTATGGTATATTCAGGCAGTTTCCTATTTCTCATAGGAACTCTATAATCGTAATAGCCTTCATCTTCTTTGTCGAACATTTCTGCAATCTCATATTCATTTAGAATATCTTCTGCTGCAGTTATGAATAGCTGATAGTCATCTCGATATTTTAGATGTCTTTTAGCCCATACTACTCTTGCGAGTGGAGGATTATAAACTTGCAATCTTCTACATAGATTCCTCAAAGCTTCTTCATCGCGTTTATTGAAGAATAGTCTCCTAAGCCTTGGCACTATGATTTTCTCTTTATCTAATCCGTTAAGATCCTTAGGCTTGATTTCATATAACCAACCTTTAAGAATATCTATCTCGGAATTTAAGCATTCTATTATAACACGACTAGGTCCTTCCTCTTTGACCTCTTCTTCAACAACCTGAGACTCTTGTTGTTGTTGTTTTTTCAAATGCTCTGGAAGTTCTCTATCTACAGTCTTTATAACGACTTTAAAGTCTGGATTAAGTTTCTCTTCCCATGTAGGATGATTCCTGATGGCTTCTTGCTCATCAAGTATATCCTGTTCTCTTTCTTTATCTATTTCCTCTTGTGTTTTAGATACTACTTTTACCACAAATCCCTGGCCAGATCGGATTTCTTCTTCGGTAAATCTCATATATGCTTCTCTATTAAAAGGATCATTCATATAGAAATTGTAGTAACTTGGATTTGTATTCCATCCACCAACATTAGGATTCATACCTAATCCTTGCTGAGTAGGAAATGGATTACTAGTATACCAGCTAGCACTAGAATTAAATGCATTTGGATCAGCAGGAACAACACCATCTAGAGGATTCTGGTATTGTGCTTGCTGTAAATTAGGATTTAATGCAAAGTTATTTCCAACCATTTGAGGAAATGGTTGTTGAGAATACCCATTCCACTGTGGAGGTGGTGGAGGAGCAGCTGGACTAACTTGTACATGTGGCATAGCTCCCAAAGCTTGATTCATCATAGCTAAAACAGCATTCTGATTAGCTTGGAAGTTAGGATCATTTTGTAGACTATTTTGCATATTACCAACTGATGCTGGATTGCTAAAATCTACCATACCATTAAATCCTTGCTGTTGATTCATAAGAGCTAATGCTGGATTTCCCCCATTCATCATAGACATCATAACCTCTTGCTGCATAGATATTGGCTGAGGTTGTGGTTCATACATAGATGGGTTTTGTTGCATTGCCTCTTCTTTTTCCATTTTAGCAAGTACTTGATCAATACTGTCTTGAACAGTCTTGACTTTATATTTTTTATCAAACATTTCAAACATCACTTCACCGATCTATAAGTTGGAATATAGGAATTATTACTTGGGAATATACCAGACGGGTAATACTGCTGATACGTTGGATAAGGACTTGCAAATGGCTGACTGTAATAAGATCCATAGTTAGGATTGTTAAATATAGGATTTATAGACTCTAAAGGTTTGCCTATAAGAGATCCATCATCGTCTATATAATATCCATCTTTTTTATTTGGATGGAATGACCCTTGTTCTACAGGTTTGATAATTATATCTTCCGTAGGATTGAATCTTATTAAATCAGGATCGTCCTCAGATGCAATCATATGCTCTGGTAATACCTCAATACTTCTTTCTACACGATCTGTTTTATCAAACTGTGATTGTAAATTAAGCGAGTACCCTTGATTCTGAGCTATGGGTTGCTGTAAATTAGCACTCATAGCAGCTTGTGTGTTATTGGATACTTGCATTGCATTTCCGCTTGCTAAAATTGGATTTGGTGATAAAAAAGATTGATTCATATTATTCACATTTTGGAAAGGAATCTGTTCAACAGGACTAGCCTGTTGAACGGATTGTTGAATCATTTTATCACGACGTCGTTGGTAAAGAACATGGAAACAGTTCGTTACCCTAGCATTATAATTGCAATCTGGATTGATTGGTTCTATAATACCAGTTTCCTTATTAACTTTCATTGGTTGATAAGGATACATTTGAACTAGTTGTTCTAATCCATATTGTTCAATTAAGTCATTGAACCATCTTTCTATACTAATATCTGGAGCTACTCCAATGAAGTCTTCTCCTGCAATATTTGTATATCCAAATAGGTCTTCTACTGGAGCGACTGGATTAGAGCAAGTTCCATTTATCTTGCTTAAGAACTCCATAATTTAAATACCTCCTCATAATTATAGTATGCAATCTAGTACAGGTTTACCTAACCTGGTGTACTAGGTGTAAATAGTCTGTTACATCTTCTGGTTTAGGATACCAGATAGCTGGATATAGTTTTCTTTTGATATCAAACTTATCTAAAGAACCGCTCTTAATAGCACGATTTAATTTAGTTCTAGTAAGATTATCAACGTAGTTATTAAATTCTGCAATTTCAATCTCAGTATCTAAAGGCACTGTCACCCTTTGATTATCTGGGAAGTTGTTGTTGTGGAACATGTAGTGGAACTTATTCATACTATCAATATTATTAGCTTGAATATGACCAGGTACATGATAAATAGATACATTTACATTTGCTTGAAGAATCATTCTTACAATATCTAAAATGAGTTCTTGATTAGCAACTGGTTTTTTACCAGTACGGGCATTATTAGTCATTAGAGTATAATCTCTACCATTTTTATAATACTTAAAGAACCATTCTCTCAAACCAAATACAGAAATTTTGGAATCAGAAAAGATATTTAAAAACAAATCAGTATTTTTATACTTAAGCAAATCTGCAATACCCATACGAATAGCATATAGCTCTGCATAGTTTACAGTAGCTTCTACGATATCATAACCTTCATTAATTATACTACCATTAATAGTAGTCACAAATCCAGGGCAAGTAAGAAACTTATTCTTATTTGTTCCAGGATTAATGATCTTGGTAGAAGCGTCTGAAAATACATTTACAGCATTCTTATAAAAGAACATAGTACCTCACTTTCCTTTATTTAAAATCATCTAATGTTTTATTAGATCTAACCTTATGAATTTTAGATAGAATTTTATTAAGTTTTTGATTATCGACCATTATTGAAAAGATCTCTCTTTCCTTTGATTCGAAAATATCTTTATTATTATCAATAAGCTCCATTAATATATCGTATCTATAGAATAGGATAAAGAACATCGCTTTATTACTTTTTTCTTTATCATCCTCTAATCTAGACATGTTACTAGCTTTTACTAGTTCTGGATCTTTAGCTTCTGGATCATAAGTTAGAGTATGCTGAATATAGCTTAGCACTGCTCCGAATTTTATAAATAGATCGCTAATATCTTTATCTATAAGCTTTCTCCATCTTTCCACATATTCTATTTGGTTCGGCATAAAAAGTCATCTCCTTTTAAAATAATTTAGTCTGTTAATAATATATCTTCGTTAAAATAAGAATTAAATATGCTTCATAATAAAAATCTATTTTCACTATTATAGTATATAAATAAATGAAGAATTACTCCATACCCAAATAAGGGTATGGAGTGTATATTTTCTATTTATTAAAAACTGTAAACTTAACAGGTTCTCCATCTACAATTAATCCTAATGCAATAGGACACATAGGATCTCTATAGTTGTCAGAACCTACATAGGAAATGCTTAATAAACCAGATTTATTAAAAGTAAAGTATAGAAGATACTTATCTTTCAATACATATGGGAGATATTGAGCATCTGTAACATGATCATTATCATAAGTATAGCTTCTAAGCATCTCTTTCATCAACGGATAAGTTATAGTACCATAGAAATCTTTCCGTTCTGTATCCATAACTGTTTTATTTGCAGCCTTGCTATAACCTTTAATAGCAACGTCCATACGACGTCTTGCATTGAGATATCCATCAATATCGATTAGATTAATAGGAGGAAGTTTATTGATATCACCATTAGAAATCTTATCTAATATTTTTTCTAATTTAACTTCTGCTGGTTTTGGAATTTTGAATTTGGATAAAAAAGCATCTCTTGCTTTAGCAATTTCTTTATTACTTTGGATCATGGTCATTGGATACCATGCATTACCACCAAAGAGAGATAAGATAGAATAAGATGATTCATTCAATGGATTTACTTCTTTAAAATACATATTTATTATTCACCTTTCGTATTATGATACCACTGTATATTGAGAAGAACTCAAACCTGTTACTTGTTCGAATTTAGCTTTATTATTATTAGGTATATTTTTAACCTTTACCCCATTAAGAGAATTACAATATTTAAACATATCTTGAATATTATTAATATCCTCAAGATCTGCGAAATCAAATACTGCCCCTTTAATTTCTCTAAGTACTCTACAATCCATAAATGCGTATTGAGCATATTTGATTTTAAAAGTTATACCAGTAAAATCAATAGTTTCTAAAGATCTACAGTCATTAGCGATTCTATCTATATCAGAGATTGTTCCATAATTAGCACCATTAAGATCTAAAGATCTAAGATTATTACATCCACTAACAAAATCTCTTAAGCTTACAATATTTGGAATATTTTTAATACTATTAGGAGGGGCCAATCTTGTTAGATATGTATTAGTGTTAAATAATCCATTTATTCCCCCACCATTTCTTCCATCATAAGCAACTTTATTTCTTACATTAGTAAGATTTAATCCATCTAAACCAATAATATCATCAGTTGATGTAATCATAGTAGCTGAGAACATATAGTCCATAACCCTAGCATTAGTCATATTCCATCCAGTAAGATTGAATTTATTTATTCTAGAACTTGAAAACATGTTTGTGAATGTAACACCTTTTGAAACGTCCCATCTAGAAAGATCTAACGTTGTTTTGTCTTTTAGTTTAACTCCAAACATTTCTGTGAAATCATTAACTTTTGATACATTCATATCTTCTATGCCATGCACTTCAATAGGATTATCAGAAGCTAAAGTATTTCCAAATCTAAATAATCCATACATCGTATTCACCTTAGAAGTATTTATATTAGATATATAAATTGGAGTTTCTAATTTACTACAATTATAGAACACACATACCATTCTTGTTAGATTTGTAGTGTTTTGAGGATTATTAGGTTTGGTTAATGGTGGAAAATCTAATGTCTTTAACTCTGTATCAAAATTAAATAATCTTGATATATCTCCTGTTTTAGGTCCAAATACAGCTTTTGGTACAGATATAGATTTTACCTTACGTTGGTAAGCAAAGCATAATGATGCATCTATTACATTTTCAAATGTAAATTTAGGAAGTGATAGAGATTCTATAGATTCCATACCTGAGAATAATTCGCTAACTGTAATTGCATTTGGAATGTCTAGATCTTCTATGTTTTCTATTTTAGTTAGTTTACTGCAATTATTAAATGCTGCTGTAATATTATCTTCTATTACTCTACCTCTACTATTAATAGGAGGATTGGTTCTAAAATCTAATGCGCCTTTTTTAAATTTAATAGACGTAAGCTTAGAAGCAGAGTAAAAAATATTTTTCATATCCCCTATTCTGCTGATTTTGGACAAATCTACAGGGCCTGTAATATTATTACAGTCATAAAACATATATGCTAAATTTATAGGAGTATTTGGATCTGATGCAATATTGGTCAAATCTACATCTTGTAAGTTTTTACATCCTTTAAATGCCCTTTCAAATGTTTTACATTTTGGCATGTTTAAAGATAGATTTTCTATCGATGTTAGGGCGGCATTATTATTAAATACATAAGAAAAATCTTCCACTTTAGAGATATTGTTTCCAAATTCTCTAGATAATTTAATTCTCTTTAAAGTTGTATTAGGATTATATGAGCTTGGAGATATTTCGAAACAGTTTTTATAATTTTTGCAATTTTTAGGAACTCCTGAGTTAGTCCAATCTATTTCTTCTAGAGCAGAACACCCATAGAACATTCTTTGCATAGATTCAACCTTATCTGCGCCTAAAAATTTAAAGTTTGCAATAGTAGTTAGTTTCTTCATACCAGAGAATAGATTTTTAACAGTTTTGCAGTTATCAAATCTAAATGTTCTCATATTAATTCCAGTAATATCATTTTCTATAAGTCTAAGATCTGATCCTTCATAATGGAAAGGTCCTACAATATCTACCATGAATTCGGTATTTAATCTAAAATTAGTAAACAAATCAAATACTTTTAATGTAGGAATATCATCTGCTGTAAACCAGACATTTCTTACATAATCTGCAGCACCCTTGGCTGCAACATTAAGACCATTTCTTTGTTTACTTCTATCATCGAAATAATAAGGTGCACTCTCATAACTTGTTGCATTAGTATCTTTTGGAACTTTTACTAAACTAGTACTTGTAAAACTTGCCATAGCTGCTCCTGAGGCAGGGGCATAGCTGAAATCATTTACTAGAGATAAGAATTTAGGAATTCCTATATCATCTGTTTGGCTTGCAACATATTTACTATTAGAGGCAACATTAATAAAATCCCCAAGAAGACCATACCCAACGAAATAATATAGTGTATCCAATGGGTATATAACATCTGATTTTACAGTTCCTTTTTCACCATTTGGTTTTATATAACAAATAACAAATTTTCCTGGAAGAACTTCTGTATGTCTATCATTATTTCTAAATCCAGAAGAGTTGTCATTACAACATACTTTTATAGTATCTACAATATTAGCAGAAGGAGAATCACCATCTAAAATTCTTAATTCGAATAAGGCATTATTATATAATAAACCGCCATCGGTATTAGATGGTTTAATAATTTCATCTACTGCGTAATAATGGAATTGGAAATAATATTCCCTATCATCATTTTTTGTAAATACTTTAGTAAAATTAAGTTCATTAGTGAAATCTATTGTCCTATTTGTAAAATAATTAGAAAAGATATTTTCAGCTAATTCATTTTTCTTTCTAGCAGCCTTACCAACTACAGGATCATCTTCAGAATCTGGATCTGTAGAATCTGCCAACCACTCTTCAGCAAAATATGGAGATGTTGAAGCAAACCATTGGTTATTCATAGATATTAGAATCCCTTTTTGTTTTGCTAATTTTGTCCAAGTCGTATATTGTTTATCAATATCCTGTATATCATGAGGATTATTTACTATAGCCATATATTGCTATCCTCCTATATCTTAAATAAAAAGAGAGTAATCTCTTATATTAACGAAACATTACTTCATTGTCAAGAAACACAAAAAGGAAGGGTAGAGACAATACGCCTCTACCCATTATATTATGCTTCTGAACCATGTGCTTCATGATCAGCGACCATATAATCCGATCTTGTTTTTTCTTCAAATTGCAAATATTCTCTAGGGCAACCACCCATGAACTCTAATAAGTGATCTTCTGTTGTTATTTCTGGATAGCCATTATCTTGAACAAATTTAAGCATATCTTCAAAATTAAAATTAACTAGTCTAATATTAATATTAGAAGGGTATGCTCCAGGAGATATTGCATCTTTATTAGGAAGCATATCTTTGATCAACTCAGCTTGTTTAGCAGTATTAACCCCAGGAAAATCATTAGGATTGTGTACACGTTTGGCCCAATAAGGGAGATCTGTAAGGTATTTTTTATCTGGGAATACAAATGTAACGTCTATCTTATTTAATTTGAATGGGCCTTTGGTAGATAATTTGAGCATATTTTTATAAGAGCCCATATATCTATTAACCGCACCTATTTTCGATCCTATTTTTAGATTTCTAATAGATGCTCCTTCAAACATGCTTTCATAGGAGTAGCAATATCTTAGATATACATCTTCGGTCAATTCCAAAGTATTAATATATGCATTGGCAAAAGTTTTTGTTAATCTTCTACTGCCACTAAAAGAACCTGCCACGCTAACATACTCTTCCCCTACATCGCTTTTGGTAAACATTTGTCCTAGGGATTTGATTACTAATGGTTTATCATTCTTCCAATATTCAAATATTGGATCATAGGATTCTTTGTCTACATCAATATTATTATAGTATCTTTGTTTTATTTTCTTTTTTAATACAGGATCATCTATTTTATCAATGTATCTATCAAGATTAAATAAACCTTCAAATGTTTTATCTGTAGTATAGGCATAGTTTTCAAATGGGAAAGTTTCTAAACCTTTTACTTTTTGAGCTATACATCCTCTAAATAAACAGTTTGCAAATTGGTTGCTACTATAGTTTTTATTAATCTTTATTTCAGAAACGTCCAACTCATCTACAAATGCACCACCAAAAATTGTAGAGAAATATGTTTCATTGTCATTCATACAATATCTAATAGTAATACCCTCTAATTCAGTATTGAGTTTAGGTTTTAATTTAAAATTATTAGGAAATTCTTTTACATGATAGGTACTATTTGTCTCATTATAATCCATATTAATACCCATAAAGATTCTTTCCAATTCTACAGATTTGTATGAATCTTCACTATGGGTAAATATTCTTGATATGATTTTATTTATCTCATCTGTATTAGTGAAATTTGTTTTGAAGAATAATTCGCTAAGTACATTAGCAGTTACTACTTTATCATCAAAAAATGTTTTGTATGGAGATATTGAATCATATAGTGAATTAATAGTTTTAATATCTGGAATGTTTTGAGAAAACCATTTAGTTAGATTAACTCTTGCTCCGCTAGGAGCATCGTATCTATTATAGTTTTTAGTAAAACCAGTAGGAAATGATTTCAAAAAAGCAGTCATTTCCGTATGGCCAGATTCAAATTCTGTGCCTTGTATCGTATGAGGATTTTCTGTTTCAGCAAATAATTGCAAATCAAATAAGAATGACATAAAATATCCTCCATTCTATTTCTTATTAATAAATTCAATATGTTTTAATGGAAGACCTATAATATCAGTATAGAATGTCTCCAATGTATATTCATCTCCATCATATCCATTATCAGGAGATTTATATAGTCTATACAATTCTGTTTCTGGGAAGTTTATAAGTTTTACTTTAAATCCTTCATCCATATTTTCATAATCAGCGCCAGATAGAATCTGTTGCATAGAGTATAACCCATTTTCAGTAGTATCAAATCCATCAAAATCATATGCTAAATTTTCTACAGATTTAAGATTAGTATCAGTAGAAATACCAGCAGAAAATTGACTTCCTTTGATTTTAAATATAGTTCCTTCTGGGAATATAATCTTCTTAACGTATGCATTTTCTAATAGATTACTACCACCATGCATAGGATCGTAAGAAGGATCAAATTTAGACAAGTCCCAATTAGATAAATCTAAAATATATTCTGAATCAGTTATAGTATTACTACCAGCTTGGTTATATAAAAGACCATAAGAAGAATGTCCTTTAAATTTAGGAGGTTTGGAGAATTTAATAACCTTATTATTTTCTCCTAATACAGCTTTAAGATTTGCTTCTTCATAGAATCCATATGGTAACCATTGACTGCCATGTTCTATATTAGAATAATCTATATCAAGAATACCTTTAGCATAACCATGGCATGCAAATGTGTAGTCTAAAGTTTTAACACTAGGATTTAAAACTATTCCTGTTAGATCGATATTTATATATGCTTCATAAACCAAATAATCTATATTAGCTGCATTTTCAAAATCTAAAAGATTTAATTTCAAAGGAGTTTCTGGTACAGTAGGAGTAGTAGGGGACCAAGAGGGTGCCTTCCCTAATTGATAGAATGCATAGCTTAATATAGCATCATCTCTTAATTTCATATGAGACAATGCAGTATTAAAATAATCTATATCCATAAAAGTTTTATTACGCCATTCATTGCTCAGTTTATGTGAAATTTCACTAGGAATACCTACAGAAGTATTAGTATTTAAACTAAATACGCTATTCATCTCTTCTACATCTCGATCTTGTTTCCAAAAATCTTTATTCGGAGATGTAGATTCTGCCATAGAATTTATATCTCCAATATCTTCAATATTTTTTACTAGCCATGAGATAAATACTACTGAAGGATCTCTTAGATCTGTATATGCATATATAATGCGGTCATTATTAGTATTAAGTAATTTAGTTTTGCTACGATTTTTTATTTTTGCAAAAGTTTGTAAATCGAATTTAAAACTCATTGTGATATTATCCTTTCTTTTAAAAAGAAACAAGCACTATAAAAAGTGCTTGTTCTTATTTATCTATTTAAATGATTTCATATTGAGTTTTATCCAAACCAGATAAGAAGAATCCATTAGGAGGGTTTTTGATTTTTAAACCTTTAAGATTCTTACAACCAGTTCCTTGATTAACACCAAACATTCCAGCATGTTGTTTGCAAGATTTCATATCAATAATCCCAGTTATTTTTTTGAGATTGAAACAACCATCAAACATTCTGGAGAAATCTTCTACTCTACTTGTATCCCAGTCGGAGATATCTATTTCTTCTAAAGAAGAGCAGTCTGCAAACATAGTGTTTACGTCTACTGTTTTAGAGTTAACCAAGTTTTTAATACCTTTAAGTTCTTTAAGATTTTTACAACCATAGAACATATTTTTCATATTTTTAATTTCTAGATTAGAAAAATCCCATACAGTTAGATTTAGTTTAGGGATGATTTCCAAACCAGCGAATGTATTAATAAACGCATTTTTATCACTGAGATATTTGATATTGATTTTGGATATAATAGAGTCAACTGTTTGATTACTGAATAACTTACAGTCACTAAATAACCCATTTAAAGAAGAAGCATAAATTGTATTGTCAAATACTTTTCTTTTATCATCTGGTAAGTCTTCTATTTTGGTTACTTTTGAAAGATCTTTAATATTATTTTTAAACCATAAGCTCATATCAGTGAGTTCTGGCAAGCCAGATTTATCTTCCACATATATAAGAGTTAGATCTTTAGTAAGATTTGTTATATATCTAGGATTTGTAGATTTCATAATATCTTTTCCTCACTATGCTTTATATTTAGAAGTGGTCTTTAGCAACTCAATGGCAGATTCTTTAGTATAACCATTATTTACTAAATAATCAATATCATTTTGTTCATAATCCATACCATTAGGTGCTACCATAGTTGGATCATATGGTTTTGTATATTTATCAACAGTGCTTAGAAGGTTAATAGCTGCTTCTTTTGTATAGCCAACTTTAACAAGATAATTGATATCATTTTTAGCATAAGGTCTACCATTAGGACCAGTCTCTTCGGATTGCATTTCTCTATCTTCTAATACAGATTTTGTAAATCCGTGAGCTCTAAAATAGTTTGCTTTGCCACGAAGAATATCTCCACCTCTATGACCAGTTTCATCATATGGGTTATAGATAGGAGATTCAGCAGTTCCCAAATATTCTAGATCCCATCTTTCTACATTAGATTTAGGACCATATGTATTATTAGGATAACCACTATAATCTGGATAATAGATATCTAATCCATCTTCATTATCAGCGGCCTCACCATGAGTCAATACGTGATTTTTATCAATAGAAAGATCCAAGGCATCTGATAATACGCAGATCACTTTAGCCATTCCATCAATTTGTTTCTTAGTAGGAGGATAATCTCCTAAATTTTCTGGTGTGGCATTATGTGCACAGTTCATAGTAATACCAATAGCACCAGAGTTTCTATAGTATGTATGATCTAGAGTTTCGGATAGATCGTCATCCGATAAATATAATCCACCATCAGCATTAATAGAGATATTATAATCTCTGAAGTTAGTATAATACCCACCAGCAGTCCAGTGTAGGTAGAGTTTTACATCTCTACCTCTACTTTCTGCTAAGTCCCATAAATCTGCCTTTGCAGCTTTAGCTAAGTTATAAATTTCTTTATATGTAGTAGTACCAGCCAAAATATAACCTCCGATTTATTTAAAATTCTATATAGACTACGTTATTCCCACCAACACCATCTTCTTTATAGAAGAATAGTTTCTTGAGAATTTTATTGTATACTAATGTTTTAGGAGCTAGTCGGTCTTTGATATTTCCGACTTCAACCCATTTAGCATTTTTATATTCCAATACTTTACCACTTTGGAAATCATAAAGAGGTTCTTTAGGAATCTTTCCGCTAACCATATTATCTTGAATATATTTTTTATCCATTGCAGTTAAGTATCCACATAAGATATGGAACTCATCATTTGGATATGCTTTACCCTTTGCTTTATCAAGTTTAATAACTTGACCATCAGTAGCATTTTTAAATATACTTGTTTGGAACAAATCCATTTCTGTATAAGTTCCAGGATAATTGTAAAAGAAGAATTTTTTAGTATCTTTATTATATAAGAAAATACGATTGGATAGATAAGAATCTATTGTTCCTTCTTCTTTCCAAGCGTTAGTAATATAATCATAAGTGTAGTGTTTATTAGTACTTAGATCATAAATATCATCATTATCTAAAATACCTTTTTGGGAAATTAATTTAAAGGAAGCAGTAGTGTTTCTAACAAGTATACCAATAGGTGTTGGATTGTTGATTATCTTTAAAAGACTATTTACTACTTCTTTAGTATAACTTCCTGTATATACATTAAATTCAAAATCAAATCCCACATAACTTCCTATATTATCTTTATTAGGATCAAATAATGTAGTTTGAAGTTTGAATAAGGTTCCTTTTTTACTAGCTTTAATTCTAGCATATAATTTAGTATTAGGAGCAGAGTTAGGATCTAAAATATCTAAAGTATGATCAGACAAAATTTCTTGTGTATCATTACCTAAATCATATACTAGAGCAAATGATACAATGTTATTTGTAGAATCATTTCTAGGACCTCTGATAAATGATAAAGTATGTTGAACACCATTATCATCAGTATAGAATCCTAACAAAATCCCGACCATTGCAGATGTATTATCTACACTAACTTCATATTCTAAATCAAAGTCAGAATAAATTGCTTTTGGATCTTTAAACCCACCAATTATTACAGTCTTTGAATTACAAGTTATAATACCTTGATTATCTATACTCCAAGCACCATTTTTATTAGTGTAATTTGTATAAGGAATACCAGCAAGATTTTGCCCATCTTGAAGGCTATTATCATAATGGGTATTATCTATAGTAGGAATAACTGTCTTGTTATAATGAGCATATCCTTCCCATGTATCTCTAATAGTATCTATTAGATTAGGTTTTGTCTTTTTCATAGATTCTAAATCTTCTTTATTATCTACTACTCTAAGACCTAACCATTCATCATGAGGATATAACTTCTTATCTTTTTTATTAATTTTAACAACTTGACCTTGTTGTCCATTTAGCCAAAGATTTGAAAATGGATCATTATTTTCTAAGATGAGAATTCTCTTATCAAGCTCTTCTATATCATCTCTATTCTTCATTATTTTATTATGATTATCAACAATCTCAGATTGAAGTGTTTTAAATAATAACTGTAATGAAGGAGCTATCTCATCCCAGGTAATTGTATATTCTGAGTTAAACACGAGTAATTACCTCCAGTTGACAACTTAGTAATCGATTACTTAATATGTCAAACAGTACTAAATAAGGGGGAAATAGCGATATGCCCTTCAATAATGAAGACAAGGTTAGCTACCAAGAACTTGCTCCTAGTCTAAAAGAATTATTAGAAAAAATAGACAAGGAAGTTAAAGGTAGACAATCTGAATATATAAAAGGTAACTCTGATCTTATAAAGAATCTTCAAGGTAGAGCTACTAAATTAGAAAAGAACGATAAACTAAATTCTTTATATGAATTAACTGATAATGATGATGGATTCTCTGCATCTGGTCAGGTTTTAAAAATAAATCCTGAAGAAAAGAAACTCTATCAACATGATGAGTTTTTATCTAAGCGTGTTGTGTCAGACCAATATGAAAAAGAAGATGAAATGGGTAAAATTCCTGATACTATGGAAAAGATCTTTACTACATGGAAAAGATATGCTCATTTTGATAGATTCTCTACAATGCTATTGGATAAAACTAACTATGGTTCTCCAAATCAATATCCAGAAGGACAAAATTTAGATCATCCTGCTTACAAGATATATACTGATCCTAATCAAACTGGCTGGAGATTTAATAAAGTCACTAACTGTATTGAAGCTACTGAAGATGGTGTAGCTACAGCAGGTTTTATATCTCCAACACCAGACTATGCCAACTATTATCTTAAGACAATGGTTGATACAGGTTGGGATGATGATAATCTCATGATTGTTATTGGTTATATGGTAGATGATGCTGGCAAAGAACACACTCTATCTTTAGTTAGAGGTGCAGGTACATTCCCTCAAACAGAGGAACAACTTTCAGATATTAGAAATAGTAAATTAGAAGAGATATCATCATTTATCTATAATGGCAAAAAATTGTATAAGAGAACCTTATATAATACCCCAGCAAGAGTATTACCTAAGAATGATGGGGATAATTTCATTATAGGAAATCCTACTTTCACATATCCTAGAGATAAATTTAGAACAGCATTCAATTCTATTGATAGTTGGAATCATGATATTACAAGAGAAGAAGCATCTTTAACAGGAGATGCTTGGGTAAACTTTAGAAATAATCAAGTATTTCCAAAATCATCTTCTTATTATGGGGCAGTATTTGATTGCAACTTCTGGTGGGGTCTTATATATGATATGGGTAACGATACCCAGTTCATTATAACGGATCTATCAGACGAAGTAGGGCCTTGCCCATTTACTACTAATTGGCGTCCAGCTGATAAATCTAATACTATAGCATATATCTCCACACAAAGAGATGGAAACTATTTTAAATTTACAACAACTGGATGGTCTGAGGATGGATCTGCTGATACTATTCTACCACAAGGAACATTTGAATTTTCCTGCCCAAATGAAAAGCCAGCTACCTGGCCTGATGAGATGTATGATAATATTCAAAAGATGTGTTTAGAACCATCTCATATTGGATTTGGTTGTAGATCTGGTTTGCCTAGATTTACTATTATAGAACAACAAGGTATCTTCAAAGATGAAAATATTTATTCATTATATGAAGATAAAGAATATAAATTTAATCCTAGAACAATGGGATGGGATTCTATAGGGAAGGTTTCTGAAAATAAAAACTTCTCTAAGAAAATCTTTTTATACAATCCTAGATTGAAAACTTTGTATTGGTATAATGATATATTTGATTATACTAAAGTATCCATGCATCCAGAATTAAAAGAATATACTTCACAAGGTAAAGATGGGCAGATACTAAAATATGATGGCAGAATTAATAATCTAAAGTATGATGATGAGTTCCATGTTTGTGGAGTAGTAAATACAGATGAGGACTTTGAGACTATTAAAAATATTAGATTCTCATTAAAAAATGTATTTGATAATTGGGATCGTATAAGTGGTCGCTGGGATGATGAAATTCCTACTACTTATAAATGGCAAAACTTAAATACCGAGGGACAAGTTGCTGCAAGAAATGCATATAGATTTGATGAAGCATCTCAAATGATCATTAATAGTAGAAACAGTTATGAAACATCTGCTTTCTTATCAAAAGAATATTATAATGGATTCAAAATTAGATTAGGTCTTAATGGTTATGATGACGATGATGATCCTATCTTTATGATAGTAGGTTTTATGACAGATGATAAAGGAATCCAACATGATATTTCCGTTGTAAGATGTGGTGGTGCAGGTCCTGATAGACAACATGAGTCTGGTCCTTTGTTCTTGATGTATGATGCTATGGCATATCTATGCACTAGAGAAGGACAGATGACTCCTAATAATATTGCTGATCATAATTCTCCTAATTATAAAATGCTCATTTTAAAAGGTCTTGAATATACTGATGATCTTAGAAGAATGAATTGGGAAGATGGAGAAGTTCAACTAGAAATAGTTAGAGGTAAAACATCCGAAGGTGTCCCATTTATAGAAGCTAGATCATGCAATTCTGGAGGTTCTATAGATTATAACAATAACAATACTTACTTTAGATATGAATTACCAAACGCTATTCCAGAATATTGGAGTGCAGCACAATATCTCAATGTAAGAAATATGCTTACTGCAGAATCTAAGGTTGGTTTTGGTACTCAATCAAACCCATGTAAATTTAGGATTATATCTCAAGAAGGATTTATCCAGGATGATAAAATATACCATCTTGAACGTAATAGAGTTTATATCAGAAATAATAATGATTCTAGTTGGAGAGAAAGTGGTAGAATACCAGAGCATATGATGTCTAAAGTTCTTATGTATAATAAGAAAACAAAGAAATTATTCTGGTATAATAAAGAATCTGAAGATAAGACTACTACCGAATATATTCAATTGCAATCTAAGTCTGCTGTAAACCCACAAAATGACGATTATGATATGGATGCAACATTTATTGTTGGTACATTCTATGATCAAGATATTGATGCATCTATAGAAGTTCCTACAACTGTGGTGCAAGAATTATCTGCTACAATCAAGATTCCAGAATAACAAAACTAGAGAGTAAGGGAATTAATCCCTTACTCTATTATTTTTCATTATATGGATATGTAATCATTATAGGATCTGTAATATAGATACCCCTTTGATCTGTCGTATTCTTTTGAAGTAAAATATAAGTCTTATTATTTTTATGCTCAAAAGTTCTTAACTCTATAAGATCATTATCAGGATTATAATTAGATCCTATCGGCATTGTGTCTACTTCTTTTAACTTGTTATGAGAGTATCTTTTATTAAAGGTTGTTTTGTCTTCATATTCTGATTTATAATTTGTATTAGGATCATCAACTCCTATAGCTAAGTGTGAACTATTTTTATTAGTTCCTTTAGCAGCAGCCAATTCATTCATTTCTTGATATCCAATACAATAATTATTCCCCATTTTGTTAGTATCATTCTCTACTATTGGTGGAAGATTTAAATCGAAATGATCTTTAAAAGATGCCATACTATCACCTCCTTGAAAATTACTTTAATGTGGTGAATGATTATATACTATATTTTTGAGTAGTCATTATTAAAAACAAAGGAGGAATCAAATAATGGAAGAAAATGGATTCTATACAGAACCAGATACTGAGTATTTAAGTAGATTGGAATACAGTGGAATTTTGATACCAGACGTTGTAAATGGTATAGCAAGAGTATCTGTAAAACCAATTAATTTAAAACCTAATAGATCTATTGAGTGTGTAATAGAATATCTTCCAAAGCACAGAAATGTTCAAGAAGAGGATTGATCCCCTTCTTGAGATATATGTAAAAGGACAATCGTAAAATGTAATACTAACACTCATTCTTTAGAAAATAAAATAAACAGTATTATTGTAATTGAAGAGAGGTAAGAAAAGATTTACAGTAATTTAAGTTTATTTTAATTTCAAGTCTATATTATATCGTAAATGTAGGTTTGTTGTCATTATTGAGAGAGTCTATGTCAAAACAATACGGTCTATTTTATATGGACGAAAATGTATGACATTTTAAGATTAATAATCCTTTATTGTATAGTTAGCTCTAATTAAAGGGATAGTGGTGCAATGAGAAGAAATAAAAATTTAGTAAATATGCTTAAGCATGTTTCCGAATATAGTAATGAGAGAAAATATAAAGCTAATATAGAATTGGGCCAATTTATGTATGACGCAAATAAACACAACAAAAATCTATTGAGAGTAAAAAATAATAAAAAGATAAAACTTGATCCTATTAAACCTATCAAAAATCATGATGAGAGATATAGTTCTCTCATAGGGTTTTTAGAAAGTAAACCAAGAATACGAAGGAATATGAAACTTATAGTATCTGGTATATTGATTTTGATTATAGGGGCAGGAGCTTATGCTGCATTAAATATTAGTAGAAATGGAATAGAAGGATCTCACATAGGTCATTCATCTGTTAGAGAGTATCTACAAGCATATGAAGATATGAGACCAGACGAAAAAGATATGGAAGAAAGAATGATGATCCTTGATAAATCTGGAGATAGTATATTTACTGTTAGCAAAGGCCCTAAACCATTTAGAACTATAGGAAAATTTAATTCCGAAGATGGAGAAGATACTATTCTTTTAATCAATATTGATAAAGAAACCAAAAATGATGATGGTGGTTTAAATATAGATCAAAGAAAAGTTGGTATTCTTATGCATAAAGATAATGATGGGAATATAACTTTTAAAATGGCAGAAGTAGCCCCATCCATTCCAGTACTATTTAACTATAAACAACAAGCTGTTAGTATCTCCCCTGGAGATTATAAGACTACTCTTAAATCTAATGATGTAGCAGGTGATCATAAGCCTCTTATCAAAGCAGCACTTTATAGTGCTCATAAACTAAATTTAATTGATATAGATGAAACTTACTTTAGTATCATCTAGAAAGGAACTATTATGAAAAAAGACTATACTATTGAAGAGATTGTGGATAAGATTAAAAATCATATTGAAGAGCATTTTATTCCAGAATCTAGAACTACTGATGCTAAGTTAACTATGTTTCAAGATGCTTTAGCATATGATCATACTTCTATACAAAAAAATATAAAAGAATTTGGTTCTCTTGATAAAGCTGATAAAACAATATTCTTCAAAACCTATCCCGATAAAGATTTTATTGATCTTAATAGAGGGGAATTCAAAGAATCACTAATAAGATATGATTCAGAGTCTGGTCTTGTTAGCGAAGTAGATAATGAAACAAAAGAAGTCAATGTTAAAGAGGATTTCGATATTATTGCAAAAGCAGTTGGTAATGGCATAGGTACTATTAGAACTTATAAAGACAATCTTAAAAGAATTAAAGATACTAGATATCTCTTAAATCAAGATGGTATTATGAGTGAAAGACTATGTAGGTTATCTATGCTTATGAAAAGAAATGAAATGTTATGCGTTAGATTAACAGCATTAAATGTCTTTAAAAAGCATGGGTTTAGCAATCTAACAGAGGAATTACTTAAACAATATCCAGCTGAAGATGCTGATCCATTTAATATTGATTTCGTATTCTTCCTTATAATGGATATGGCTTATAGCAATTTTGACTCTTTAAAAATAGCTGAAACTTTAGAAATTATAAAGATTAGATATCAAAATAAAAAGAAAGAGTTCGAACAGTTTAAGAAGTCTGTATATGAATTTGTTATTGGTAAGAATGATCCTTTATTTGTTAATATGCAAGAATATTTAGATACTGTTATAGAATATTATACTGATCAGATGTGTAAACTTACATATGATATGATTAATGATAATCTAACAGTATTTGATTATTCTAACTATCCTATTCAAGAATCTCATGAACACCATCATCATGATGGATGTGATTGTGGTTGTGATCATCATTAAAAAAAATAATAGAGTAAGGGAGTTAATCCCTTACTCTTTTTTTGTGTTAAAATCATTAGCACAAATGGATCAAATATACCTCCTCAATGATATATTTGATCATTAGTAAATAAGCTATAATTATATACTATAATTATGATAAGAAGCTCGGAAAGGAGAATCTTTATGATTGATTTGTTAATCAGTATAATTGGTCAGGTAGCATCTGGTCTAATATTATACTTCATTATTAAATTGATTAATAGGGATTGTTAATGGTACTGCCATGTACCTATTTCCTCCTTTATATAATCTAATTAATAGATTTTATTAGAGCTTCTTATTTTTTTATAAATAATTATAGATAAGAGATCAGTAAAGATTAATACTACTGCCATGTATTATCCCCATTTTTGAGAAATAATTTTTAAATGATTTCTTATCTTTCTGTAAAATAATTATATACTATAATTATGATAAGAAAGCTCAGAAAGGAGAGTAATCCTTATGATTGATTTACTAATCAATATAATCAGCCAGGTAATCGCTGGTTTGATATTATATTTTATTATAAAATTGATTAATAAGGATTTCTAACTCTGCCATGGGTTTATTTCCTCCTTTAAATAAAATCTAATTAATAGAATTTTATTTGAGCTTCTTATCTTTCTATAAAATAATTATATACTATAATTATGATAAGATACTCAGAAAGGAGAATTCTGATGAATAAATATTTATTAGATATATTAAGTCAAATCTTAGCGGGTTTGATTTTGTATTTAATTATAAAATTTATTTTTTAGGGTTCACCAACTAGTTCAGCCATGTTCTAGTTCCTTCTTTTGAGAAAGATATATCTAAATATTTTTCAATAGAGTATCTTATCAATACTTATTTACTATTATTTATAGTTCTTTTATTTTTTATCTTTAACCCATACAGGGCAAGGAGCAGAGACTTTTACCGAATCATAACCATTTACAAAGATATCCTTAGATTTACAGATAGCATTACCATCTTTATCTACACCAATCTTAACTGGATATTTTACATATCCTGGAGCTATAGATTTCTTCAATAAAGAAATATTGGAAGTTTCTCTACCTCCTAATGGAAGTTTACGACCAGTTTGTAAATATGTATTGATAAACTCTTTAGAGAATTCAATCATATTCTTAGCTTCTCCAGTTCTAAACTCATAGTTATCCATTAGACGATGTGCTTCATGATTAGAAATACCTGTAGTATTTGCAATAACAGAACTCATAGTATTTCTGATAACTTCTGATGGGGAGAATGTATAATCAATACCAGTCCCTTTATATACATCTACTTTATAATCTTTATCATTAAGCATTGCTTTCATAATAAGCAATTCATCTTTTTGAGATTTGGTATCATAAGTTTTTTTATCATTAGGAGATCTTTGTTCATTAATCTCCTTTATTAGATCCGCTACTTTCACTAGTACTCTCCTTTTTTGAATAAGGTTTCAACACCAATACTGGATAAATTTTCTTTCTTCTATGGCAATTTCTTAGAAGATATTTATCTATATCCTCTCTAGTCATAGAAGATATTTCTTTAAGGAATTTTGTTCTTTCCATATTCTTAATACCTTTTCTAATTACTTTATTCAAGCCTATGTCGTTGAATTACGATATTGTCCCCATGCAAATAATTTATGATTTTAAAGAAAAAATAAAAGGGATTACAGAGCACATACTAACCTCGAAAGGAAAAGAAAGAAGTTAATATATGCTAGGAAAAAATCATGAGTTATATGATGATCTATTGATTGAGATAAACACTGTGTTGTTTTTAGGCCAAGCAAATTTATATTGCGTTGAATAACTCATGGGGCTGTAATCCCTTTTATTTTTTTTTTGATAAGATGAAGATCTGTGAGGGCGATAACAAGATAAGGGAGTTATCTTGCTATAGTAGTTTAGTCATATAAGTATAAGTCGAAAGAAGAATATAAATGTTTATATTCGTATATCTTCATCTTATCACTATTATAGTATACAACCATAATATTTATTAGCGAGGATTACATCAAGGTAATGTTTTACAATAGATAAGGAGGATACCAACGTGGCAATATTTTTAAATGAATTGACTCCATTTAGATTATATCGAGGCCAATATTACTACCCAATAGATCTTAAAGATAGAACTCATAATTCTATTGTATATCTAATGACACCTAATACTGAATCTAGTATTAATATCTTAAACAATAGACTTGCTAAATTAAACAATATGATTTTTAATTCTTACTTTATTGAAAAGAATGTAAATCTTATTATTAATAATGATCTAAATAAAGATGGTGATATTTCTATTAATAATGAATCATATAACCCATCTATTTTAAAAGATTTAGCATTGAATGAATCTGTATCTTCTAATAATGATATTATCTTAAATGAAACTGGTATGGGGTTAAAACTTGGTGAAGAATACCATAAACTCTTATATCCAGAATTTGTAGATTCTATTATTAATGAAGAATCCGAAACTACAAAATTTGGTTCTTATAACTATACTACAATCTTTAGACAAATCTTATTTAATAATAGAATGAGATCTCAGGCAGAATGTTTGAAGTTCTATGAAAAGATTAGAAATGAAGTAAAGTATCTTAAATATTCATTTACAGATTTAAGATTATATAAGAATAAAAACTTATTCTATGATTGGGCATTCTATACAGATATATTCTATAAGAACAATACCAAATTTACTGGAGATAGAGGATTAGATGTATTCTTCACATTCTTGAATAGATTCCTTATGGATTCTAGATTCTCTAATTATACTAAAAAGACAATAGTAGTTCCAGTAACTGATTGGAAGAAGGCTGTTCCTGATACAAGTATCTTTGATTATAAGAATTCTGCTAACCCATTCTCATTCATTTATAGAACTGCTAAAATCAATCCATCTAAATTACAAGCATGGAAAGACTATACTATTCTATTTACTGGAGAGAATGGATACTTCACAGTAGACTTTGCTGCTATGGATATGAATCATCTAAATAAATTTGTATCTCTTACAAATAATATCCTAAGTGGTGAATATACTGGAGTTGAAGAAATCAATCATGATTCTAGACAAGCCATCATAACTCAATTATCTGATAAATTAGAAAAGGGTGGTATCACTCTAACTAACTTAACTGGTGGTACAAAAGAGTTAACAAAAGATGATTTAGAGAAAATGGGTGTACTAGATGATCCTAGTTTAACCAAGGACCCTGAAATTAAGAAAGCTGCTCTTGTAAATAAGCTTGATAAGATAGCTTCTAAGTCTACCACTACTAAAGATGCTATGGAAACTCTTGAAAAGAACGATCCTGATGATAAAGACAATGAATGGTTAAAAGATGTGCTCTTAGATCTTCAATCTGAAGATGGCATCAAGATGAATAAAGCCCGTAAGTCTAGAATGGAAGAAACCCAAAAGAAACTTCTTACAAAAGAAGTAAATGGTAAATCTGTTGCTAAACTTGTGGAAGAATTCCAAAAGAATGATGATATCAAACCAATGGATCTTAAAATAGATTCAATGGATGAATCTTGGAAGAAAGTAAAGTTTGCAAACTTTAATAAGCAATATGATATGGATCCAGATATCGTAGCAATGTTTACTCATTTCATGCATGTCACACATCCAATGAATATTGTTGATATCAAATCACAAAATACTTCTACATCTGAAGATTATATTGATACTTGGACTTGTAATTATGAAGATGCTGAAACTGGTAAACGGTTTACAATGACTCTAGATATTCCTAGATTAATTAGTAATCGTTTTATGAAATTAAGGGGTAATGAAAAATCTCTTATTGGCCAATTGATGCTTCTTCCAGTAGTAAAAACTGATGGTGATGCTGTTCAATTAGTATCTAACTATTCTAAGATCTTTATTTATAGAAAATCTCCTAGTGGATTATCTAAATCTTCTCCTATCATCAATAAGCTAGTAAAAGCTTTAACTAAGTATGAAGGTAAAGATATTAAAGTTATCGATGGTGATAATAGAAAGATCTGTATTAGATACGAACTTCCTATGGAATTCATTGATCTAGCTTCTATGTATTCTAAGATCAAATTTAAAGATGGATCTTATATTTCCTTTAATATGGATGAATTATCTAAAATTCCATTTGATAAATCTTACTTCAAACCAGGATCTCCTGAATCTAAAGCTACTGATGAAATGCTTGCTAATAAATATTTAGCTTGTTATGTAGTAAATGGTAAAAAGGTTCCATTCATAGATACTAGTATTGATATGGGAATTTTAAATATCTTAAGATCTCATGATAAATCTGGAGAATTTGATAAGATATATCAAAGCGTATCTGTGGCTAAACGATTAATGTATTCCGAAGCTTCTATTATGAATACTAAGATTCCAGTAGTAGTTCTTTTATCTTATAATATTGGATTACAAAGATTATTAAATAGAGTAGGAATCAAGTATGAATTCCAAGAAACAAGACCATCTAGAGAAAATACTTATATTAAATTTGAAGATGGTTATCTAGTATATCACTCTGATGATCCTGGTCATAATATGCTTATGAATGGATTGATGCAATGTGATTTCAATGATTACTCTATTAAGCAAATCAATTCCAAAGATATGTGGTTAGATATCTTAGATGACTTTGGTGGTAGAATTAAAGCCGATGGTTTCGATAACTTTTATGATTTAATGATCGATCCTATTACAAAAGAAATCTGTAAGACTCTAAACGTTCCTGATAACTATGTAGATCTTATGATCTATGGTAATGATTTATTAGTTGATAATAAATTCAATCGTCATACTGATATTACTGGTAATAGATTAAGAACCAATGAAGTTATTGTTGGTCATCTATATCAAGTACTTGCTAAAGCATTTGGTGCTTATAGAACTATGATTAAAAGAAGTAAAGGCCAAGCTACATTCTCTGCTAAGAGATCTGCTGTTATTGATTCTATTCTTACTCATGACCAAACCTCTTCTGACTTATCTACATTGACACCATTACTTGAAGCAGAAACAGCTTCCAAAGTAACATTCAAAGGTTTATCTGGTATGAACTCTGAAAGATCTTTTGGTCTTGATAAACGTGGCTATGATAAATCTATGCTTGGTGTGTTAGGTATCTCTACAGGCTTTGCATCTACAGTAGGTATTAATAGACAAACAGTTATTGATGCTGGTGTTAGAAACAAACGTGGTTTTATTACTCCTAAGAAACCTGAAGAGTTAAATAACTTAAATACATTCTCTATGATGGAAGCATTATCTCCATTAGCAATCAATCATGATGATCCATTCCGTACAGCAATGGCATTCACTCAAACATCTCAACATCAAATGTTGGTTAAAAAATCTATGCCATCTCTTATTACTACTGGTGCTGATGAAGCATTACCATATCTAACTTCTAACAAGTTTGCATATAAATGCCCATTTGAAAAAGCTGTAGTAAAAGAAGTTACTAAAGATTATATGATCATCGAAGATACTAAGACTAAACAAAAAGATTATGTAGATCTTCGCACAACTATCCAAAAGAACTCTGATGGTGGTTTCTATATTACCACAAAATTAGATCCGATTGTTAAAGTAGGTCAAAAGTTAGAAGGTAACGATATTGTGGCTTATGATAAACAATCTTATTCTAATGCAATTGGTAATGGTGGAAAAGGTGGTAACCCATTCGGATTATCTTACAATATGGGTACTCTAGCTAAAGTTGCTATTATGAATACAGACTTGGGTTATGAAGACTCTTGTGTAGTAGATAATTCTATTTCTGAAGCTCTAGAATCTAAGGTTGACGTTCAGAAAGATGTATCTCTTGATAAGAATTCCAATGTATATAATATGGTATCAGTTGGAGATTTTATTCAAGAAGGTGATCCATTATTAATCTTCCAAGATGCTTTTGATGAAAAAGAAGCTAATGAGTTATTGAAAAATATTACAGATGATAATGCCGAAGGATTGTCTGATTTAGGACGTAAGCCAGTAAGAGCTAAGATGACTGGCCGTATTACTAATATTAAGATTTATAGAACTTGTGATGATGAAGAGCTATCCCCTACTCTATTAAAGATTGTAAAAGCTTATGATGCTAAGATTAATAAGCTTAAAAAGATCATGAAAAAGAATGGTGTAGATAAAGAGTATACTCTAGAATCTACAAGCAAACTTCCTGCAGAAGGCAAATTAAAACATCTCGATGGTGTTCGTATCGAATTCTATATCGAAGTAAATGATAAATTTGGTATTGGTGATAAACTTGTATTCTCCCAAGCTCTAAAAGGTGTAAACTCTTATATTATTCCTAAAGGTGATGAAGCATTCTCTGATTATAGAAAAGATGAATATGTAAATGCATTCCTAACAATCTCTGGTGTTATGGGTCGTATGGTTCCATCTGCTATGCTTCAAGGTTTAATGAATAAACTTCTTATTGAAACTGCTCGCCAATGTCAAGAAGATTTGGGTATTAAACCAAGAATGCTTAATGAAATTTTAACTGATTTTAAAGATTAAAAAAATAAGGGAGTAGAGCAATTAAGCTCTACTCCACATTTTTGTTTTAATACGATTTAAACAAAAAAGAATACACCTTTTGAGTAGTATTCTTTTGCATACCATTTTTACACTGCTAGGATTGATATGTGAAATAACGTCCTATAGTAACCACATTTTACTTCTGTAGTGGAGTAGAAGTCGCACTAGTTTATAATGCTATCACAAATATAGTATATAATTATATTTAATTTTCTTTTGCTTCGATAGTAATATCCATATCATAGATATCAGTAGAAGGTTTCTTAATAACAGTTCCTCTTGTTGTATGGATTACATAAGTATCATCTAATGCATCTTCAATAGGGATTTGTTTTTCATAATAACCAGGGTAACGATGAGTGCTTAGTTCTTGTGTGAATTCATCAGTCGTAATCTTCTTACCATTATATTCCACACCAGTGATTTCAATATCGTCATCATCTGGGAATAGACTTTCCATTTTATCTAAGATCATATCAAATTCACTAATATAATTTTCTTTGATATTCTCCTCAGCATACTCATCTATTTCATCTTTCTTTTTATCAGCATCTTCTTCTAAGATCTCATATACTGTAGTAAGAATTACGAGATTTTGAATTTCTTTAAGAATGTTAGTCTTAGTAGATTTCTTATTCAATTCAGCTTCTGCTTCTTTTCTATAAGTTGTTGGGTCTTGGGAAATTTTCTGTATTCCTAAAGAACGGATAGTATCTTTATTAGTCATTACTGATTTATAATCTTTCATATTATAGATAAGACCATCCATACCAATAAGATAATTGATGATACTAGTTTCTATTTCGCTTTCATCAATATCAAAATTATGATGCTCAACAATAAGTTCTTCAATATGTTTAGTTCTATTAGCTAACTCATCTGGAAGATATTCCTCATCAATGAATCTAAATAGATTAATATTTACATTATCATCTTCTATAGTATTAGCATTAGATAATTGAATTTGCAAAGATCTATATAATTCTTTATCATTCTCACAAATATAATTATTCTTTACTCCATCAGATAGTTTATCAAATAAGTGATAAATGTTTATAGTATACATGGCTATCTCCTTTATTAAGCGAATTTCAAATTTAATCTAAAGTCTTACTAAAAATATAATATAATTATATACTATAGTAGTGAGTACATATTTAGATCAAAGATTGCTTGATCTAAGTCTTTATATTTTTTATTTAAATTTTTAAAGGCATTATTGCCAGGAGGTTAATTATGAATATTTATATCAAAGCACATAAGCTTATCGGTGGTTCTAAATTTAGAAAGACAACTGATATTAATAGTGGCCCATATGTATATGAAGAACCTATTGATGGTTTAATTAATATGGAAGAAGATGGTTTAGATGAAGCATTTGATGCTATTGGTGATATCGTTGACTGTAGAGAATTAATAGATGTTCCAGAAAATAGAATGCGTCAGTTTGATAAATACTGTGCTTATCCTATTGAGGATTACTGCAGAATTATGTATGATAATATCAACGATGTAACTTATGGTTTCTATATAGTAAAAGAAGACGGCAATCTCTTAGAAGGTTCTGGTTATGGCCATTCTGTAGATGACCTTATCGAAGAAAATAAGTTGTTTGATTATTCAATTTATTAAGGAGGATTAAAAAATGTCATTAGACGATATTGGTGCTGCTATTTTCCATATGTTTCTCGATTGGGGCTTAGGATCTAGATATGTAGTGCATGTAGATAGAGTTTCTATGGATACTCACAAATTTGAAAGATCTACAATCAAAGGATATGCTGGAGTTGATTCCGAATATATAAACTGCCCACATGATGAGGATCCAGATAAAATTATTCCTAGAATAAAAGAAGAGTATTTTAGAAATAGTGATAGATATATCAGACCATATTCAAAAAATATCAGAACTTTTATTGTGTGTGCTCCTAACAATATAAATTCGTATGCTTGCTTATTTTACGATAGATATGAAAATACTGTTATTGGGTTAAGTCTTGAAAAAATAAACTAAGTATTATTAAGGAGGATTTGAAATGTTATTAGGTGATATTATACGTTCTTTTATCTATTCTAGGTATATTGATAAAGAAATTCTAGGTTCTAGATATACAGTGCAGGTAGATAAGGTTTGCTTGAAAACTCATAAATTTGAAAGATCTATAATCCAAGGTCAAGTAAGAGATATTTCTAAATATATAACCTCAGATCATGAAGAGCGTGATGAGGTTATTGATAGGGTAAAAGAAAAGTATTTTGGAGATAGTGATAGATATATCAGACCATATTCGAAAAATATCGAAACTTTTGGTAAATACACTCAAGGTGATATAAATTCATATTCTTATATATTTTATGATCGATATGAAAATACTGTTATTGGATTGAATCTTGAAAAATATATTATAGTATAGGAGGAAAATTATTATGGTAGAAAAACATTATGCTATTTTGGAAAGTCTTTATGTAATTCGTGAAGATGGGGAATTATCTCAATTAGAATCTGATAGACTATTTGGATTGGTTCTATATTCTGATAAAGATGTAGCTATTAATAAAGTTAATGAGTTAATCAATATTGGAAATCCAGAAGTTACCGAAGATATTCCAGAAGAGTTCCAAAACCAACTTCCTAATGTGGATGCTTTAAAAGATGCTTTGGAATTATATAAAGTTGTAAAGCTTCGTAATGCAATTGTATCTTATAAAGTTCTTGCAGTAAATACTATTAACTAGTATTAGTATGAAAGGAGATATTTATGAACACCATTTATGGGATATTAGAATCTACTTATAATATATCAAAAGATTACAATTTTGATAATCTATATATTGATTATTATGAGGAAAATATTTTATTCGAATTAGCAACTTATAAGAACAAGGAAGATGCTATTGATCGAATCTCTACTCTATTAAAAGTAGAAGGTGCTACTAATTTAACAGAAGAGGAAGAAGAACTCTTAAAAGAAGAATCCATTTATAATGGGAAAATAGTGTATACTGCTAAAGCTAAAATTAATACATATTTAGCAAAATATGAAGTTGTTGAAATTAGTTTGAAATAATAAATTTAAGAGATAGGCACCAAGACCTATCTCTTATTTTTTTTAATTTTTACTATAATTATATACTATAATGGTGATGTAGTTTTATAGTGATTATTACATCAAATTATAATAATCTCAAAAAGAAAGGAGGTAAATTATCAGTGGTAATGAGATTATTATAGAGGGTTAATGGAGTTCAATGGATATATTTCTAGTATGACATAATACATTGGAAGATAGGGCATTGTATAAAACTCATACTCACTTTAACCTTTAATGGAGGATAATAAATATGGTGAAGATGGCGAAGCATGAATTAAAAGAAAATGTAACGATTGTTTTAGAATCTATTTATAATTTAAATACAAATAAATTACCAAGTATCAATCACGGAATTGAAAATAAATTTGGTATTGTTTGGGCTAACAAAGCATTTAAAAATGCAGATGAAGCATTTGAGAAATTAAATGAATTCATAGACAAAGAATTTGATAAAGGTGCTAAATATTTAGAAGATAGTGAAGTAAAAGAAATAAATACTTACTTCCATAGTATCGTCGCTTCTAATGATAAAAAGTTAAGACCTATATCTTTTAAGATTAACGACAAAGCATATAATTTTTCAGTAAGAACTATATGCTACAACCAAGGAGATAAAACTATGACTAAGAACTATAGCTACATTGTAACAAAAACAGAAAACTATTTTAATATGGATTCTTCCGATAATGTATTTAGCAATATTATGGGAGTATTCCATAATAAACAAGCTGCTATTGATTTTGTAAATCAATTAGTAGCAGAAGAAAAGAAAGAATTTGGTATTGAACCAGAACCTGCATATGTAGATAATAATGCTGATGCTGATTATATCTATTCTGTAGATTTCATTTATAATAATGAAGATGAATCCGATCCTAACTTTGGTGAAGGTTCTAGAACTATTTTTAAAGTAGATCGTCATGAAATCAAATAATTGATAAATTTAAGAGATAGGACTTAGTGCCTATCTCTTATTTTTTTTAAATTTTGGTATAATTATATACTATAGTAATGGTGTAGATGTAGTGAGTGTACTACAGCAAATATAATAATCTCAAACGAAAGGAGGTAAATTATCAGAAAGAGAGTAACGAGAGATTATTATAAAATAGGGTTGATGATAAAGATAAGAGTGGGAGAGTTCAATTTTAAGAATTCTATTATGTAGTTTTCAAGTATGACGTGATACTTTGAAATTATTGGGGCATTGTATAAACTCATACTCTATTTTAAATATTAGCCCCTTAAGGAGGACTCATCATGAGTAATAATGAAAAAGAACTTATACTCATTGTAGAAACAATTTATATTCTACCAAATAATAAGATTGAAAATCCAAAACCAGAAGTATTAAATATGCTTGGTGGTATTTGGCAGGGTAAAGCATTTGAGAATATAGATTCTGCATTTGCCGAATTAACCAAATATATAAATACAACGTTAGATAGAGGTGCAGAACAATTGACTGAAAAAGAACATGATGAAATAACCAAATGTTTCAATATGCCTCTTAACTTACTTCAAAAAGGTTCTTATCTAAAATCCTTTAAAATAGGGTCAATTGTACATGTGTATACAGTTAAAACTATTAGAGTCAGTTAATAAAAGGAGCTATATTATGAATAAAACTTTTAGTTACATTGTAACAAAAAACTATTTTAATCCAGCCTCTTCTGATAATGCATTTAGTAATATTATTGGTGTATTTCATGATAAACAAGATGCTATCAATTTTGTTAATAAATTAGTTGCAGAGTGGCAAAGAGAATGTGGTATTACGCCAGGATCTTTATATGAGAATAATATCTCTGATGCTGATTATGTATACTCTTTAGATTTTATCTATACGAATAGAGATGAATTTGATCCTAACTTTGGCGAAGATTCTAAAACTACTTATAGGGTAGATCGTTATGAAATTAAATAATTAATAATTTAAGAGATAGGTCTTAGTACCTATCTCTTATTTTTTTTTCTGAGTATATTGAAAGATTTAGATATTATGACCTGGTAATAATTTTTTTGATGATATATTATAGAAGAAAAAGCTCTTTGCTTCGTTTCTGATATAAATCAGACCTAAAGTCTGATACAAAAGGTAAAACCTTGTAGTCAATAGTTTCTAATATTAGAACCTATTCTGACGTGTGGGTCTCCTTCCGTTAGGTTAGTCTTCATCTATCTATTTCACTCTATGTTGTCTTCTATAATATATATTAATATACTAGACGGGAGGTTTTTGGGTTTTTGGCTTCGCCAACACCCAAACCCAGATCAGACTCCGCTGATTATTTTTTTACCCAATATCACTTTTCTAATTGACAAATAAGTAGTCCTAAGATAGGATTATTATAATTTTAGAATCAAGAAAGGAAGTGTTTAGTAATGGCAGAGATGATTGTTATCACTAATGATACTCTCAATGTTACAAAAAATGACTTAATGGAAGATACAAAATTGACTACTATGTTTGTATTCGATAATGAAGAACGTGCAACTACTAAATTATTGGATATCGTAGCAGATTATGTAAAAGACAACCGTTATTTCGAAACTACTCAAAACGATGTTCTTACTTTGGCTAAAGCTGTAGGTGTAGAAGATCGTGAACAAGCTGAAGCTCTTTATGAAGCAGTGGTTGGTGTTAAAATCGATGGCGAAAAACTATTGGTAGGTTTCAAATTCGATAAACTATATAATCCTGATGATGATGAAACTACTCATGGTGCTAAAAAGAAAGATCAAAATGCTCCAGCTAAACCTCATGATTTGGAAGAAAATCCTTACTCTGATGAATCTGTAGCATACCGTAAATACTATTCTATGGATCTTCCTAAACCAGCTGATTTTGATGTAAATCCATATTCTGATGAGTCTATTGTGTATGCTCGATTTTATGATTTGGGAATTAAGAAACCTGATGATTTCGATACAAACCCATATACAGATCAATCTGTAGCATACCGTAAATATCATTTCATGCAATTGCCTAAACCAGAAGATACTACATCTCCTACATTCGAACATGATAATATTGTATGGCATCATTATTATGGTATTGGTATGCCTAGTCCAGCAGAACCACCAGAAGAAGAACCAACAGTAACACATGAAGAAGCTCCAGTAGAAAAAGAACCAGAAACTGTTGCTCCTACTGATCATCTATAAGATCAAGAAAGGTTAAATAATATGGAAGATAAAAGTCTTGTTTTAGTTAAAGATAAGTTCCATATAAATCTTAAGAAATCAATCAATAATATCTTAGTAGTACCAGTAGTATTCGATAGTAAAATTCATGCTATAGAAATACTTAATGATCTTCTTAGAGAAAATAGAATTGATAAAGGTATTGAAGAAGGAACAATTCAATCTTTAATAACAGATTTCCATATTGACCTTAAAGATTATTATTGTTTCTGCTATACTAATTCTAAAGATTTAGTAGTTGGATACAAACTTATAGAAATGATTGATACACGATCTGAGTATTAAACCAAAATCCATAGAGTCTTAATTGACTCTATGGATTACTTTATCACATCATTATAATACAAAATTTAGCTAAATTTTTTATAAAGATTGGGGGCTACAAAATGCCAGATATCGAGAATTTTGATGAAACCAATCGAATCAGATTTAAACAGAATATATTAAAAGGAGAGTTCTTCTTTGTAGGTGGTTGGCATGCGTACGATGTTCCAGCGCAAGTAAAGGTTAAGAACAATTCTTATGTGCAATATATTTCTATGATCAAAGGTAAACTTACCCATGTACCAACAGATGTCGTTAAAGACCTCCAAGGTGATTTCACTATTGGTAAGAAATATATCGATGATCTAAATCAGATCGATATTAATGGTGACATTGATCTAGAAGAGTCTACATTTAGACTATTCCCTGACCTTAAAGGTCAAATGATATTTGATAAAGGTGTAAGTGAAACAGATCTAGAATCTACAGTTAAACTACATGCAAACTTTATTGAAGATATTAACAACCCAGATATTGATCAAGATAAGGTTGGATTTACAAGTTCTGTTATAGTACCAGCTGTAAGAGCATTAGATATTCTTAAGAAATGTAATCTAGATTACGTTCAAGCAGAATTAGAAGAAACTGAAAAGAATACTATTATATCTCAAATTACAGTAAAAGATTTCTGGTCTACAAAAGATCTAGATTCTACAGTTAATATCAATGCAGATACTTTTGGTAGAACTTTATTTGTTGTAGATGATCTTATTTATTTAGGAACTATCGATAACTATGATCTAGATTGTAATTTGGAAATTAGTGATAAAAATCTAAAACAATTATATCTCTATGGCAGATGCTGTATTCAATCTAATAGATATCCATATTCCATCTATTCTAAATTAGTAGTACCTTGTACTTCTAATACAGAATTCTTAGCTGCTGTAACTGTAGATGATTATATCAAAGAATTATTATGTGACGTAGATATTGATCCAGAATACGAAGACTATGATATCTTAGATGGTGTAGTTCATATGCATGACTACATTACATCAGAAATCAATGGTGCTGTTGAACTAGAACATTATCATACATTCAGACAATTTTCTGGTATGATTGATATCATTCTTCCTAGCAATACCGATATCGATGCTTCTGTTACAGTTCCTGTAATTGTTAATGGATACTATAAAGATCTTCCTGGAAAGGTTACTACTGGTAATAGACAATTAGAAGATATCTATTCTGAAATTCATGTAGTAAATACAAGATATGTAAAACCAGAACCTACTGATGATTTTATGATTGTAGATACAATGAATGATCTTCTAGAAATGCCTAGAGAATTATTAAGACCTGGAATGAAAGTCTACGTTAAAGAAACTAAACGAGAATATAGACTTGCTGGAGGTCGAAGAAGAGATAGAAAGGAAAATAATCATGAATAAGTGTTGTTGCGGAGATAAGCTAAGTAAAGAAGATGAATTCATGCTTAACTGGTTTGATGTAACAGCCGAAGCTGAATTCTCTTGTTCTATCAATGTGCAAGGAAATCCTAATCCTATTATGGATAATTGGACTAATTGTGAATGTGGTGGAAATGTAGCAAAAGCTCTAACTCCTAAAGTATATGGTAGAGTAGCTATTGTAGTAGATCCTTTATGGAGATATGAAGCATACGTTGTTACTAGATCACTAACTACATTCTTTGAAAGATATTATAGAAGAATGAATTTAGAAGTCATCTATGGAGGATCTCCTAGATCTGATTTTGATGTAGAGAAGATTGCTCATATGTATGGTGTTGATTATGATCACATGCATAAATCTCCATTAATTTCAGACCCAAGAAATCCTGGAGCTATGAGACATAGCATCTCCGATTTCTTATGTGCTTTACAAAACTTCCATCCATTCTCTAATACTTCTAAATTAGATAGAGTTATTATTTTTATGGATAATAATGTTGCTTATAGAGCTTCTGCTGTATATCCAATCATTAAATTATGCAGAGAGAATAATATTCCTTGTGTTCTAATCCATAGCGATGGTCAATATGATGAAATAAATGAACCGTTCTATGATGGATATTGGTATGATCCTAATGCTAATAAACTTATTATGGGTACAGAAAGATACCAAAGATTTAATCCTGGAAATGTAATTCATGAAATTCATGAATGTCATCCAAGAAGTAGATCTAATTATGTTTATGCTCCTAAATCTCCTAAAGAAGATTGTGGATGCTGTTGCGAACATGGTAGAGTATGTAGACCTCAATTATATCCGCCTTCCTATGACTATGAAAGTAGAGAAAATGGTTGGAGAGGGGAATATTACGGTGGGCCATATCATCATCATAGAAATGGTGGTACTCATCATCTAATGTACGATTATGATGATTTATATGATTCATACATGGACCCTTGTGGTAGACTTTATAACTCTCATAAATTGGTTGATTAATACTTCTAATTCATGCCCTAGAGCCGTAATGGTTCTAGGGTTTCTCTTTAATTTTATATAATTTCACTGACTTTTTTATAAGATAAATATTTATATAGCTTTATACCTTTATTAAGAGGAGAAGTATTAAAATGGGACTAATAAACAAAATCACAGATATAGTTAAAGGTTCTCACACAAGTGATGAATGGAATACTGATACAAAGAATATGGAGAAAATGCAAGGAATAGTTATTCCAACTCCAGAATTTGAAATAGTAGATGTATCTGATAACGTATATCTACTTAATAGATCTGGAAGGGTTTGTGTAGGAATGCTTCCTGATGGAGGATATGATAAACAAAAAGGATATTGTTCTAGAATGGGTAAAAGAGGTCATGAATCTCCTTTTGAGCACACTAATGCAATTGCTATTATTAAGATTCCTTCCTATACTTCATTTACAACAAATTATATGAAGTATGTAACAGAATTTTTATCATATACGAAATACTGCAAAGTTTCTATCAAGGAACAATCCAATCTTTCTATTATGATTCTTATCAGTGGATCAGCTAGAGCCTTTGGTCATATTATTCAAGAATGCTCTGAAGAAAATCCATTTGTAGATGCTGTTAAAGGAATTATGTATTCTTCTTTTGAAAAAGAAATACTATCTAAATATATTGAAGAAGGTATTCTTGATGAAGACTTATGTGTATATGAACCAGAAGTTGCTACGAAAGAAATCATTTCTGCAGTGACACAGCATAGATATGAATATGAGAAACTAGAATCTCCAAATAATTATGATACAGTAGCAGAAGAGTATCAATCAATTACAGAAGAATTGGATTCTAATACAGTAACCTTCTTACATAGAAAAGATAAATATTTAGAAAAGATATTTAACCATATCAAAGTATATGGATTTGATATCAAAGACTTATTCAAAGTAGCTACAATGTCTTTTGTATTCCATGATATTTCAAGAGCATGTGCTAATCAGATGACTCGCCATAGAGTTGCTATTTCTCAAGAATCTCAACGCTATGTAAAACATCAAACTGACTTATCTCAATTTATCAATCCATTAGATACAAATCCAGGAAGATATTCTAATCTTGATCAGTCAACTGTTGATTATATTAGAAATATAGATCCATTTGGTAATTATAAATATGCTTTGGATAATAAGATCGTTAAAGAAGATGCTAGAGCTTGGTTACCTATGAATGTAACTACTAAGCTTATGATGACCTTTACTATTGAACAGCTTGCCCATTTCATAAATATTAGATCTGATATGGCTGCACAAAAAGAAGTTCAATTAGTTACAGAAGGATTGGTTAAACATTTGATTGATGAATTAAACTATAACTTCTTAATCAATGAAGATGAACAATTCCCAGATATCTTCTCTAGAATAGCTTTTATAGCTCTAACTCCAAATAATAAAGATATTTCAAATAGATTTGATCCTAATACAATCTTCTTATCAGATTCCGATGTGTCTAATGGAGTAGATGAAGATCTTGGAGAAGAAGTAGAAATTACTGATATGGAAGTAAAGACTATTGATGATGCAAAAGATATTCTAGAAAAAGCAGAAAAATACAAACAACTAGAAAACGAATCAGATAAAGAGGAGAACTAAAATGCCTAACTTTGCTAAAGGAAAATTCAGCACTAAACCAACTGTTATAAATCTTACTAAAACATTCGAAACATTCGAAGAAGCTTATACTACAGTAATTAAAAATATTCCAGAATTAAAAGCTTATTGTGGTGATACAGCTATTGAGGCAGCTGTTCTTAAAGCTATGATGAATAGCATTGCCAATAATATTCCATCTGTATCAAATGAAAATTACCCTAATACACTTTCCTTTAGTATTAACTCTAAAGAAGTAGGTTTTAAAACAGATTCTAATATTGCCCTTGGTTGGAGAACAGTCTTTGATAGAAAGACTGCTTCTATTAAATATAAATTCCGTATTACATTCATTTCTGTACCAGCTTTTAGAAAAGCCACTATTGAAGAAATGAAACAAGATAATTGGAAAGAGATTGATCCAACCAAGCAAACACGTTTTTGGAATGATACAGAAGGCAAATCTTTTAATCGTTTCACAAAACAAGAAGAGGATAAATAATATCTTCTAATAGTTAGACCCAGTTCTACCTTTTTGATATACTAAGCGTTTAGTATATCTGGAGCATTCCCGCAAATAATGAACATCCCACTACAGATTAAGTTCTGTAGTGGGGATCATTATGTCGAATTAAGACATCAGCGTAATGCTTAAAGAAAGGAGGATATAGTCTTTTATGGCAAAAAACTCTATTCTAGCCTATACGAGAAGACTTGGTAAATCATTAAAGTTTGCTGCGGTAGAAGTTCTTAAAGATCAAGCACCGATAACAACTAAGATGATTGAAAATAATAGAGACTATGCTAAGAATTCATTTAAAGAGATCGTTGGCTCAAGACAAGCCACTGGTCTTAAGATGAAAAATCTTAGAGAGCAATTTATTTTCAAACCAGTCAATGATACGTTTAGGAATTTAAAAAGAGAAATCACTTCTGGTAACTTCTATCATGAAAACGAAACCGTTGCTAAAGCTGAACAAAAAATGATGATGGATATGATGTCTGATATGTTTGGCGACTTGATGGAAGACTTTGAAGATACTGATGAAGAGAATCCTGGGTCTAAAATATCCCGTGGAGATGCTGTAGTAGCATCTATGATCTCTGGTCAGTTAAGAGCTAATACTAGTTCTCTATCTAGAGTAATTGCTGAGACTACTGACGTTCAACTCAAGAACCAAAAAGCTATTTCCCATGCGCAATTTGCTCAGGGTGAAAGACAAATTGGTATAATGAACAATGGCTTCAGTATGTTGGGGCAAGGTATGAACTCTTTGATAGAGTTTAATAATAAAGTAATGCTTACTTATACTCAAAATGCTACTAAGTATTTTGAAACTATGAGTAAGTTGACTAATGAAAACAATGCTATTTTAAAAGAGCTCATAGATATACAAAGATCTGTATATAAAGATTCTTTTGATACCAAGACTAGTAGAAACCAATCTAAATCTAGTAAAGTATTTGGATCTGATGGATTCAGTTTAGAAAATTATATAAAATCTATTACTGGTAAAGCTAATAAAGATGGCGGTACATTAGATACGATAAAAATGTTCTATGCTGCTTTACCTATGATGATTGGTGAATTTACAGGTAATCCTATGAAAGCTATTACTAAGAGTGGTATTAGTATGGCTATGGGTAAAGACCTTAAGAAAGCTATTAGTGGATTTGATAAAAATATCAATGGTTATATACAATCTGCTTTAGCACAAGTTTTTGACTTGGGTAATGGTAAGAAAGGTATGGCCAAAGAGTTATCTAGAATCTTTGGTGTAAAAGAGGAATATAAAGACTTCTTAAAAGATTTCCAAAGTAGTAATTACAATAAAGGCGCTATTGCCTGGAATGGTATTGCACAGAAATCTTTAGTAGAAGTTATTCCTGGATACTTAAGAAAGATAGAATCTGCTCTTACAGGAGAAACTCCTAGAGTATTTAATTATCAAACTGGCAGATGGACTAATGAACTTAGTGCTGCTAATAGTCAAAAGAATATAGATACTAAATTAAAAAGAGAAGCATTCAAAGAGCTAAGAGAATCTATAGCTGTTGCCCTTTCTAGTAGTGATCTTGGGGCTAGTAGTAAGCAAGAGTATGATAAACGTAAAAAAGAAATTATAAACGCTGCTAATAGATTGATGGATGGTGTTTGGAAGAATGGTAACTTTAATCCTAGAGATATTGATAGAATTCTAACCAAATATAAAAATAAAGATAATCAATACAAGAGCAAAGATACTTCTCAAGAAACCTTTGATCTTGTGATGAATATGTTTAGAGCATCTGGTCAATTAGGAAAACAGCAAGCTAAGATAAGCAGTACTTTGGCTAAGAAGAATGAAATGGTTCAAAACCTATTTGCTTCTGGTCAAGGTTTGGTACATGAGGCTACTAATGGTAGTATCAAAACCTCTATAGGTGGAGATTATATTGCTAGTAACTTCGTACCTCCGAATGCGAGATATAAAGATAAATATGGTATGTCTTTATATGATTATCAATATAATATTTATAAAGAATTATTCCATATTAGAAACTTATTATCTTCTGGTGGGGGCATTAGATCTACTGGTGGTAGAGGAAGAGGCGGAAAAGCTGATCCTACTACTGCAATAGATCAAGCATTCTTAAGACAAATAAAACAAAAAGAGAAGACAATTAAATCTTCTGTTGCTGAAAATTCTAATTCTAATATGAGTGGAGCTACAGCTTCTTCTTTAGATGCAGAGTTAACAGAAGCTATCAAAGCTATAAATGGTCAAGGTTATAAGAATAGATCTAAGAAAGGTAAATTAGCTGATACTCTCACTAATAAAACTACTGGTTTCTTAGATGATATCATCAAGTCTAGTACTATTGGTGATAAACTTATGACTATTCAACAAGGCGTGCAAGGTATATTCAAAGCTCCTGCTGGATTACTTACAACAGTAATCGCTGGTGCCGATGAATTCATGCATGATATGCTTTTTGGTAAGAATACTAATATCAAAGATGAAGACGGAAAACCTGTTAAAGGGTTATTCAATGTAATGATTCATGATATGAAAGAAATTACTAATAACCTTAATAAGCAAATTAATAGTATTTTGGGAAGTCTTAGAGACAAATTAGCTAAGACCCTTCCTGATAAGATTAAAGGATTTGCTAAAGATTGGTTTGGGTTTGACCTTGATAGAGGTATAGCTGCTGCTAAGGCTAAAGTAAGACGTGGTGTAAACTTCGTTAAAGATAATGCTAAACAAGGTGTTCAAGGTGTATATGGATACGCTAGAGATTCTATACAAAGTTCAGGAAGAGAGGCAGCTCAATTCCTTGGATTCGATTTACCATCTGCTGGAAGAAGGTACCAATCAGATGCAATAAATTCGTATATATCTCAGAGAGGTCCAGTACAATCTAGACTTGCTAGATTAGCAGAAGCTGAACGAGGTATTGAGCATCATGCTGGTGGTGTAAAATATGTTAATCCGTCAAAAGGTAATGTAACACTTACTACACTTCATAAAGGCGAATTAGTAATTCCAGCAAATATGAATCCTTTCAATCCTGAAAGAGATAGTGTTAATATTGGACAACAATTATCTGAAGAGAAAGACTTTAAACGTAGACTAATTTCTAATATTGGTCATCATGCTGGTGGTACTTCTGACTTAGAAATTGTTGAACAATTAGGTGCTCACAATCAAGCATATGCTGATGAACGTAATAGAAATAAAGGAAACTTCTTTACAAGAGGTATTGATAGAGCTACAGGAAAAGTAGCTCATGCTATGGGTCTCAATGGTTTATCTACAGGTATAGAACAAGCCTTTGGTATAGATCCTAAGAAAGCTGCTTCTCAATTTAATGACTTTGCTAAAAAGAATATGGGTAATGCTGTTCAAGGTGGTGCTGCTGGTGCTTTACTTGGTACATTATTCCCATTAGGTGGTCCATTATTTGGGGCTATGGCAGGTTCTGCTATTAATATTATCAAGAATAATAAAACCTTCCAAGAAACAGTATTTGGTAAAGATATTGTAGATGCTGAAGGCAATGTTACTCATAAAGAGGGTCTAATCTCTAAAAAATGGCAAGATACTTTACAAAAGTATATGCCTGATGCTAAGAAATATGGTACAGTAGGTGCTATCTCTGGTTTAGTACTCCCATTCGGTCCTTTGGGCGGGGCTATGCTTGGTGCTAGTATCTCTGTAGTTAAAAATAATAAAGATTTAAATGACTTCTTATTTGGTGATCGTGGTGGTCTATTAAATAAGGATCGTAAAGATCTTATTAAGAAACACTTCCCTCGAGTTGCTGCTGCTACTATTGGTACTATGCTTTTAGGTCCATTTGGTATTCTTGGTAACTCCATTTTAGGTGCAGGGTTGGGTGTATTATCAACTACTGATAAATTCGAAGAGCTTATGCTTGGTATCAAGGATAAGAATGGTGTAAGACGTGGTGGTTTAGCTGGTGCTATTAGACGTCACTTTACTAATCCTCTTAAATGGACTCTTCAAGATATTAGACAAAATATGGGTAGATGGTTAAGAGATGATATGATCAAACCTATCTTCAATACAGTCAAACCTGTTACTAAATTAATAGGAGTTTATGGTTTACAAACTGCTAAAACTATTACAAACTTTATCAAAGGAAAACTAGATTCTCCAGGTCTATTCTTCGAAAAACTTTTCGATAAACTAGGTATCGGAACTAAAATCGGAGGATGGGGGAAAGGCTTAGCTAAATTTGTTGGTAGAAAAGCTGGATCCTTTGCTAAAGGAATGGAACGTAAAGTAGGTGGATGGGCTAACCGGAAACTTATTCAAAAAGGTTATGGTACTGGTTCTACTGAAGATCAAATCAGATTGATTGATGAAAACAATATGACTGGTAATGTAGCCGACGTTACTAGAATGATGGGTGAAGTTGGTACCGATAATTATGCTGGTATCAATATGGCTAGAGCTCAAATGAATGATGCTTTAGACTTTGCTAAGAATAGAAAATATCGTGGTGAAGATTATTATTTAAATCAAGCTACTAAGGAATCTTATGCTGACTTTAGAGCAGCAGCGGATGATATTCAAGAGCAAACTAGAGGGGCTGTAGATCTTAATGCACTAGGAATCATTGATGAATTTAAAAATGGTAAAGGTGTACAAGGTGCACTTGACAAACTTGCTAAATTCAAAGCTAAAAATGGTAGTGTATTATCTGATGAACAATATAGATCTCTTGTACAAACTCTAAAAGCTGGTGAAAAGAAAGTTGCTAGAGCCCAAGAAGCTGCCAAAGTATTCAATTCTAATGATAATAAAGATGCTATTTATGAAATAGCTGATAAAGTATATAAAGGACTAACTAGAGGTATTGAAAATCCTCTCATCGAAAAAGATGATTTTAGAAAACTATACCTCAGAGTTGTGCGAGGAGATGAAAAAGCTATTAAAGAAATGGAAGCTATTTCCAGAGTATTAGGTAGCCGTGTAAACGAATTGCAAAAACGTAAAGGTTTGTCCTTGAATTCTAGACTAGACGAAACAGAAGCCGAAGATAATAATCTTGCTAATAAAGACATGACTCAACTCTACAATTTCCTTACTGGGAACGGTGGAGCTAAAGACATGAGTGATGCTGTTAAGAAAGGTTTTTACGATGCATTATATGATGATCGTAAAGGCTTCTTTGTTAAACTAGAAAAAGCTAATGAAAAAATAGATAAACGCCAAGGTGAAGTATTGAATGCTCTTCAAAACTTTACTAATGCAGTAATTCCAATGATAAGCAAATCTTTCCTTCCATTTGGTATGGCAGAGAAAGTTGGTTTAGCTCCAGGTGCTAGAGAAACATTTAAAGTCCTTCATGGTAAAAAGTTAGATGACTCTATTGAGCACCATGCTGAGGGTGGCATCATTGGTATGGCTAAAGGGCTATTTGGCGGTGGCTCTAAATCTGGTGGTGGTCTATTCGGTAGTTTATTTGGTGGTGGAGATAGTAATAAATCCTCTGATGGATTAGAAGATGTATCTACTTCTTCCAAACCTACTGATATGAGAACTAGAGATGAAATTGCTAAAGATATGGGTTCAGTATCTGCTGCTGGAATCATTGGAGCAAATATGTCTAGTTCTAAAGGTGCTTCTAGTATGGGAGCTGGCAAAAATGGTATAACAACAGTTCCTACTGCTGACGGTGATACTAAAGAATATGCTATCTCTTCTGCAGATGGTCAATTAATGGAAATTCCTAATAAACACAATAAAGAGATCGATGCTAAGAACCAACACAAAGTTCAATTGCAAGAAAGATCTACTGTTGCATTAGAAAGAATTGCTGAAAAGATTGGTGCTGGTGCATCTAAAACTGGTCAAAAAGCTAAAGCCGCTGGTGGTAGCTTATTAGACTCTTTATTTGGTGGACCTCTTTCCACTATAATGAATGCATTAGCTTCTATTCCATTAATAGGCCCAGCAATCGCTGCCGCAGTTGCTAAATTTGGTAGTAAAGTAAAAACTGTTATCAAAGAGGGTATTAAAGATATAGGTAAATTCATTTGGGGTAGTGCAAAATCTATGGCAAATGGATTAATCCCTGAATCTTTAAGAACAAAAGCTGGTGAATTTGCTACAAAAGCTGGTGCAGCTGCTACTAGAGCTGCTGGTGCTGGTAACTCCTTCTTAGGTAATCTTAAAGGTGGAATTGGTAAACTCTTTACATCTACAGCTGCTAAAGGTTTAGGTGGTGTAGCAGGTTACGGTCTATTTGATGGTGGTAGATATATCTACAACAAACTCACAGGAGACGAAGCTGCTGCTCAAGAAAGTTTATCTGCACTTCCTGGCGATTTAGCAATGGGTACTGGTAGTATGCTTGCTAATAGATTCTTAGGAAAAAGATTTGGCAAACCTGCTGGCTGGTTAGGCGGCGCTGCTGCTATGCAAGCCTATAAAATGGCAAATGGTCAAGATTTCGATCTTAGTGATTTTGCTTTAGATTTAGGTGGTCAAGCATTAGGCGACTATGCATTTACTAAGCTTGGTGGTAAATTCGCTAAATCTGGTGCTAAAAACTTAGCCAAAGCTGAACAAATTGCTGCATCTCAAGCTGCAACCAAAGCTGCCGCTGGTGCTGCTGCTTCTGGTGGCGGTCCTGGAATGATTAGTAAACTTGCTGCTAAATTTAAAGGCAAAGGTAAAGTCGGAGCTGCTCTTGCAGGTCTTGGTGCATTAGGATTCGGATTAGGATCTTCTAGTGCTTCTGAACCTGAAACTTCTGGTATGACTGGTCAAGCTCAAACTGATCCACAACAAGGTACTGGAAGTATTCTTGGTGGTCTTGGTGCATCTCTTGGAGCAACTGCTCTAGTTGGTAAACTTGGTGGCGGTGTTGGTAAGATGGGTGCCGCTGGTGCTGCTGCTTATGATATAGCTAATGGAGATTTCTCCTCTATCCCAAGTGACATGTATCATGGTATGGTAGATAGTAAGGCATTGAGCATGGCTGGTAAGGGAATGAGTTCTTTAGTAGCCAAAGGTAAAGATGCTTTAGGATTTGCTAAAGAAGTAGGGTCTGATGTAACAGATGCTGCTGCTAAAGCCGAAACTCAAAATTCTACTATCCAAGCTTTATTGGCTAAACTTAAAGATGGTATTACAAAAGTTACAGGCAAATTAGAATCAGTTCTTCCTGGCAAATCTGTCAAGGCTGTTAAAGCATTTGGTGCTAAGCTTTTAGAAAGAGCTGCTAAACCTGCTAATATTGCTCGTGCTGCAACAAAACTAATTAGACAAGGTGCTGAAGCTGCTGCTGCTTCTACTGGTATCGGGGCTATAGTATCTGCTGTTATTATTGTTGGCGGTATTATATCTGACTTCTATCATGGTTATAACAATGCCGATGAAATGTTGAAACTTTCTGAAGGCACTTCTAGTACTGGTATGAAAATAGTATCAGGTGTTGTAACAGCTATGTGTGCCGCAATCCCTATTCTAGGTATCATCATTCCAGAAGATGCTGTATTAGAAATGGGTATTGAATATATCGGTCCAGCATTTGGTTTTGGTAAAAAAGAACTAGATGAATTAAGAAGACAAAAACCTAGAGGGAAAGATGAACAATCTTCATCCTTCAGTGATAATGTAGATAAAGCTAAAGATACTTTAGGTGATATGGTCAAAAGTGTTAAAACTGGTGCTAAGAGCGTCGTTGAAAAAGTCGTTGAAAAGGCAAATCAGTTTAAAGACTTTGTAGGCAATAACCTAGAGTGGGCTAAGAATAAAGGTTTAGAAATGTGGGGAGGTCTCAAACAAGGGGCTTCGAATATCTATAATTCTGTAACCTCTGGTATTTCTAGTGCTGCAGATACAGTTAAACAAGGATTCAATCAAGGTGCAGATTGGCTTAAAGATAAAGCTGGCAAAGCTGCTGATACTATTGGTGAGGCTAAAACTGGCCTTATGAACTTCTTTGGTATTGGAAATGGTGGTAAGGGTAAAACTTCTAAATACGGTAAAGGCAACTTCTACTCTCAATTAGATTCTAATTACTCTATGCCATTTAATGCTCCTGGCGATTCTGAAGCTCAAACTATGGCAGACTCTGGATGTGGTCCTGTGTCTGCTGTTAATGCTCTTTCATCTTTAGGTGTTGATGTAGATCCTCGTATGGCTGCTCAATATGCTATTAAAGGTGGATTCAAAGAAACCAATGGTGGTACAAGACCTGAGTTCTTCTCTAGTTTCATGAATAAAGCTGGTATGGAAACAGATACTCTTTATGATAATGATTCTATTAAGAGATCTTTACAAGCAGGCAATCCTGTTGTATTGATGGGTCAAGACACAGCTGGTGAGTCTAATAGAACTCCATTTGCTGAAAATCCACATTATGTTACAGCTACTGGTATTGATGCTAACGGAAACGTTGTTGTTCAAGATCCAGAAACTCGTCAACCTAATAAGATTTATAAGGCAAATGATCTTTTATCTAAATCTACTATTGCTATTAGTGCTAGATCTAAACGATATGGTTCTGGTAAAAATGTAAGATATGGTAGAGGAACTTCCTCTTTAAGAGCTAATAACTTCCATTTCGGTACAGGTAAGTTTAGATATGGTAGAGGCGGAATATCTGCTGATAAGATGTGGGCATTGGCTAACTGGGTTGCTCCTAAGACTGGTATTGATGCTAAATTGATCTTTGCTCAATGGTATCATGAATCAGCTGGGTTCTCTTCTCAATTAGCTAGAGAAAACTACAACTTTGGTGGTATGACTCAAAATGAACCAACAGGAGATCCTAAAGATAAACAACCTGATGGTGGTAACTACTACATGCACTTCGGAAACGAAGAAGAATGGGCTGAATACTATGCATATTATTGCAATAAATGCAATGAGCCATCTTTAAGTGGTTCGACAGATGTAACTGACTTTGCAACTCGTTTGAAAAAGAATGGTTACTTTGGTGCATCTATTGATGAATACGTTAATGGTATGAATGGTGCTATGTCGGCTATTCCATCTGGTCAACCAAATATGTCTCTAATCGATAATTCTAAATTTGGCAAGATAGATCCTGGCAAACCAAGCAAGGCAACTGGAGGTTCCTCTAGTGGTAGTTCTGGTGCTACTGGTTTCTTAAGTGGGTTTGCCAAAGTAGCTGAAATATTTAGCAATGCATTATCATTCGGTACCACTTCTAGCAGTGGTGGTTCTTCAGACGGCTCTAATAATGCGGTAAATGGCGATGCTGCTGCAAATGCAAAACAAATCTTTGATTTCTTAAAATCTAAAGGTTTGAATGATATTCAAGCAGCTGCTATTTGCGGTAATATTGAAGCAGAATCTGAATATAACCCTTCTGCTAAAAATGAAATTGGTGCTATTGGTATCTGTCAATGGTTAAATGATCGTGCTACTAAACTACAATCTTTAGCAAGTTCTAAAGGTAAAAATTGGGATGATCTATCTGTACAGCTAGAATACTTATGGTCTGAAATTGGACCTGGTGGGTATTATAACCAATTTGTACAAGCTATGGCAAATCAATCTATTGAAGATGCAGTAGTTACTTGGGAAAAAGGATTCGAAGTTTCTGGGGACACAGCAAGTTATCCTAGACGTATTGCTTCGGCAAAAGCTATTTTGGCTGGTAAAGGAACACTTCCAACTTCTGGTAAAGGTAAACACCTTAAAGCTAGATTTGGTATGGGTGCTGGTCCTCAACAATTAAGTTTGAATGCTACTCAAACTCTTACAGGTGTAGCTCCTACTCCTAAAGCTAATCCTTGGACAGCTTCCTCTCCTGGACAAATGCTAGCCCAACCTACAGTTAAACCTGCATTTGCTCCTACTATTACTCAAGCACAAAAAGAAAACAGAGCTAAAACAGCAGCTCAAGCAGCTGCAGCTAATAAAGCTTCTTCTGGTGCTGATTATAGTAAAGGGTTCTTTGGAAGAATCACTGGTATGGCTGAAAGAATGGCTGCTCCATTATCTAAGATGACTAAGATGCTTGGTTCTACAATCATGGGATCTGCATCTAAAATATTTGGTAATAATCTCAAATTCTTATTTGGTGATGAAAATCCATTTAGCAGTATCTTAGGTATGGATAGTGGTAATAAGAGTGGTTCCTCTTCTGGAGGAAGTCAATCTGGTGGTGCTGGATCTGTATCAACTCCTCAATCTGGCTCTGCAGCAGCTGCACTCCAAGCTGGTATGGGCAATGCTCCTATTACATCTCCATTTGGACCTCGTGAAAGTCCTGGTGGTGTAGGTTCTACAAACCACAATGGTATTGACTTAGGTGTTGCAGAAGGGACTCCTGTTCCAACACCTGTAGATGGTACTGTTGATGATGTAGGATCTCAAGGTGGTCCTGGTAGTGGCTATGGTAACTTCGTAGTAATCAAAGATGGCAAAGGAATGTATCATCTATTTGCCCATCTATCTGAACAATGTGTTCAAAAAGGTGATACAGTTAAATCTGGTACTATTGTTGCTAAATCTGGCAACACTGGTGCAAGTACAGGACCTCACTTACATTACACTGTAACAAGTGATCAATCTTGTGCTGGTATGAATGGTGCAGTTGACCCTTGCCAATACTCTATCGAAGGTTTAGCTTCCGGTAATGCTGGTAAAGGTAAACATGGCGATGCATCTACTCCTGGATTTATGAGTATCTCTAGATATGGTAGAGGTAGTACTAGAATTAAAGTAGATTATACTGCTAACAGAGGTATCGATGAAGGCATGTATGGTTTACATGAACAAATTCCTAAAAATATAAGATCTAGATTTGGTAGAGGAAAAACTTCTACATTTGGTAGGGGCTTTGGCTCTATGATCAAAGATCTTGCATCTAATGCATGGGGTAGTATTAAATCTTATGGTAGAAGCTATTTAGATGGCTTAAAATCCTCTAACTTTAATTTACCTATTGCTAAGACTAGTCTTGAAGCTACTAATAATGGAATAGCACCAAATGGTATTCCATATTCTGATAATGATATTAATTACTTAGTGAATACTCATGGCATGAGTAAAGCTGATGCGATTAAAGTATTATCAAAAGATCCTAAATATACTACTGCCTCTAGCGGTGCAACTGGAACTCCTTCTGGAATTCAAGCTAACTCTGCTAATGTTGGTACTGGCGATTTAGGAGCTAAATTAGATAAGCTTATTCAAGAACAATCTAAAACTAATGAATTACTCTCCGCAATCGTTCAATTAGCAAATACTTTTGCAAAAGAAGGTATTAAGGCTAACGTAAATGGGGCGGCTATGCCTCAATCTGGAGCTAATGTAGGAGCAATGGCAGCTTCTACAGTAGGTGCGGGTGCAGGTGTAGAGGGCAACTTCAATAGAGTCGGTACAACCGATATTAGTAACTATCAATCAATTATTGACAATATGAACAGTATTGCTTTAAGATAAACTATTCAGGGATAGCAGAAATGCTATCCCTGACATTTTTGTAATAAACCTAAGGTATTTAGGAGGATATAAAATGTTTGAATTATATAAAATCAATGCACCGGTGTTAGTGATGGATAAACCATCAGCATCTGGTAATGTTGTAAATAGTTTAGATAAAGGTAAAACTGTAGAAGTAGTATCTGAAGAAGATGGTTGGTTAAAAACTATATCTGGTAGATATATATTAAAAACCGATAGACTATCTAAGATGATAGATATAGATGAGGATCTTTTAAAAGAAAAGATGATCAGACTCAATCTTCAATCATTTGCTGGAGATGAAAAACAAAATAATGATGATATGGATCTCCAATTAGAAGGCACTACTGTTAAAATTAAAGATAGTGTAAAGAAAGACGTTAATGGTTTAGATATTCCAGAGTCTGCTAAAGCTGATGGTAGTACTTTTAAAGTAGAATCTATTGACTCCTCTGGGTATGCAAATATCAAAGATGTAGATGGTAATAGTTATAGAGTATCTTTAAATGAATTCTCTTACAAAAATAAAGATGGTAAGTTTAAAGATGTAGATTTACAAAAAGCCGCATCTGAAGCTCAGTATAAAGATCTTATGAGTGAAATCAAATCTTTTAAAGAAGGATTTACTAAAGCATTTAATGCTATTGACGATTTCATTAGTAATATGAATAAAATGACAGTAAAGAACATAAGAACTGTATTTGGCATGCCATACCAATTTATGCCTATCTGTGATAATAGAATTGATAATACTAATAATGATGCATCATTTGGTAGAAAATTTGCTCAAAAGATAGTAGGACGTGCTCCTATTATGGTATTACAAGCAGGTGTTGCTAATTTCCTTCAAGGTTATGAGGGAGATAAGAAATCTAAGATCCAAAAAGAAATAGTATCTGCTATTAGTAATAACCATGGCGAAGTTAGCGAATCAGATGTAAATAAATTAGTAAACCAATCTGGTAGATATTATAACTTTAAAGCAACTCCAGAAGATTATTTCTTTGCAGTAAATCAAATGTGTAGATCTGTTGCTGCATTATTAAATATCAGTGATGTAGAAATAGAATATGGAGCTAATGGAGAAAAGAATAAACTTGGTAATTTTGATTGGGGCCTAGCATCCCAACATCCATTTGCTGGATACCATAGAGGATCAGTTTCTTTTTATATTAACTCAGAAACTCAAGTACAAGAGTCTTTCTCTAATAATACAACCCAATCTCAATTAGCTAATAAGATTAATCAAGTATCAGATATGGCTCGTGAGATCAACTTCTTATTGGGTGGTGCATCTGGTGTAACTAATATGAATCTCAAACCAGAAGCAGATTTAGAAAAAGGTTCTAGTGATACTAGTAGCATGGGTGGTATTCTTGGTTCTATGTGGAAACATGTTAATACTATGATGGCTGGTGGTAAGATGTTCTTCCCAGAAATCTGGGCAGATTCTTCTTTCATGAGATCGTATGATATAACAATCAAACTAGATTCTCCAGACTGCGATGTATTATCGATCTATTTGAATATTTATGTTCCACTTTGCCATATACTAGGATTTGTTATGCCTAGATCTGCTGGTGATAATACTTATGTATCTCCATTCTTAGTTCGTGCATTCTACAAATCCATGTTTCATGTTGATATGGGTATTATTACAAACTGTTCTATTCAACGTGGTGATTTGCAAGGATGGACTCAAGATGGTTTGCCTACTCAAGTAACAATCCAATTATCTATTAAAGATCTATATGATATCATGTCTATGGCAACTGGTAAAGGTGACAATGATATGATTGGCAATCCAGCACAATTAGATTATCTTGCTAATATGTGTGGTGTCAATATTGCTGAACCTAATATGCTTAGATATGTAAAACTATATTGGTTAACACGTCTTGGTTCTAATACTGTAAAAGATAGATTAGTTCATACTTGGTCAAGAGCATTAGGTTCTATTTACGCTGCTTGGAATAATATGGGTGGCAACCAATCTGGTAATGGTTCTATTATGTAATATATCTTATATTTGTATACTATAATTATGAGGTTATCATATTTTGTAGTATTTAAATAAGGAGATAATATTATGAACTCATCTTTTATTATGGGATTCTTATTTGGAGCAGGAGCTCTTTATATGTATTCTGACACTGTTAGAAGAAACGTAGCTATAACTAATAGAGAATTAGAATTATTACTAGCTAATAAAAGAGAATTAGATAGAATGGTTGTAGAATCTTTAGCAAGAAGAGGTATACACCTAGATGAGTATGGAAACATAATAAGATAAGAATATAGACATACTGCTTGATTGCAGTATGTCTTTCTTTTTTGTTTTTTATATATACTAATACTACTAAGTAATCTTGTCTTATTTCAGGGAGGTGAGATAAAATAAAGACTAGAAAACAAAAAGCAAAACTATATGAAGAGAAATATTCTCATGTCCCAAGAGACTATCAAGAGAGACTTTCTTGGATGATAGACCAATATAAAATAAATAAATCCAAAATGGATGATATTATTAATACTAGAAATCAAATGCTTCAACAAATGCAGTATATGCCAGAATTATATGTAGTAATATATGAGAATCCAGAAGGTAGTCCTAGACCTAGAGCTAGATTTATTAAAAGCAAAGGAAATAATATCCTTTCTAATGCTAGATCTAATCCAGGATTTATCCAGGTATATTCTATTACAGGTGCAGCTGACAGACAATTTATGAAGCAATTTAAAACTACTCAGGACTTCGATTTTTTAGAGTCTTTAATCTATACACCTTGTCAAGTACATTATAATGCTTATTTCAAAACTCCTAACGTTTTTAATTCTAAGGAAAAAATGTTAGCAGAGATGGGAATGATACGTCCTCTATCAAAACCAGATTTTGATAATGTGGAAAAGAAATATTCTGATATGTATAATGGCAACATTTGGATAGATGATTCTATTGTAATAAGTTCTAGCTTCAACAAATACTATTCAGAACTTCCTAGAATCGAAATAACTCTAAGGTATATGAATATGCTATATAACAAATATCAATACAAATCTATTTCTAAAAGACTTGGGCAAAATGACATTAAATTCTTTGGCGAATAATACTTAATTTTATTTAATAAAGGATGGATGTTAAAGTAATGGGTAGATTAGTCAATATTGAAACAGCAGATATTTTTTCTAATAATCTTAATTTATGCACTTCTATAAAAATCAAACTTCTTCGTAGTAATGTTTTGAGATCTGATAATCTAATATTGGTATTAGACAATTCTGACTACTATAAGTCTGGATATTTTACCTATAAAATTATAGAAGAACCTTATACAAATAATCTTCATATTTATTTATATCCTAAAGAGGATAATGATATTAATGTATTCAATATTATCAATACAGGTATCAATAATATAATTGCTCAGTTTGGATATGCAGATCTAAACAACGAGGAACTCAGTTATTTATCTGCTTGTGGAAATTTAGGATTCTTATTTACATGCAATAAGATTGCTAGAGGAACATATTTAATCAATATATAAATATCTAGGGTAAGGGATTAAGTTCCCTTACCCAATATATTATGTAAAATAGCAATAGTAATATTAATTATAATTATATACTATAATAGTGAAATCCGGTAATGGATTTCCAGTCTTTTGACTGTTTAATCTTTAAGCTTTTTTATAAAAACAGAAAGGAGTCATGTATTATGGCAACAAAAAAAGCTTCAACAAAAGCGACTGATGAAACAAAAGCTGTTAAGAAAACAGTAACTCGTCGCAAACGCACAAAGGCTGTAGAAGAGCCAGTAGTAATTGAAAGTGCTGTAGAAATTACTTCTGAAGCTCCTGCAGTTGAAGAAACGACACAGGATTCTTCTGTGCACCAAGGTCCAGTTATTGCTAGACCTACTTATTTTACTGGCAGCATTGATGAGTTGAATGCAGCTATTCAACAAGCTGCACAGCAAAATCAATCTGGATTCGATAATGGATTACAAAACCCAGCATTGGGAATTCAACAACAGCCAGTGCAAACTACTATTCAATTTCCAGTAACTCCAGTAATGGAAACAAAAATAGTGAACCCTGCAGCTATGGGTTCTGAACAAAAAGCTGCGTTAGAACAACAAATTCAACAAAGTCAACAACCTAGTATTGAAAAGAAAGAGGTAAATACCATGACAAAACAAGAAAATATGGATAAAGTAAATGAAGCAAAAATGGATCAACAAGTTAAAAATGAAGAAGCAGTAATCAGTGCAGCACTAGCTAATAAAATTGCTGATAAAATTGCAGAAGAAAACAAAAAAGATGATAACAAATTATTCGATGCAGTAATTGAAGGAATGCTAGTTGGGACTGCAGCTGGTGTTGGTGTTGTTGCTGGTAGTTATGCCGCTGATAAAGCTATTACAGCTTTTGAAGAATGGCGCAACAATAAAGATAAAGCTGAAGAAGCAACTAAGCTTGTAAGCGGGTTGTTATAATATTATAATTTTATGAGATTTTAAAGGAGGTAGTATATTATGCTTAGAAATTTGCTCAATCTCATTATTAATCAACCATTAATTATAGATGAGAATCCTTTAAGTTCTCATGAAAAATACAGAAAATACATAGAATTACAAATGCTTGAAAACGAGTATCAGGAATTCAAAAAAGAAAAAGCTAATAAGAAAGGAGCAGAGTCGTAATGACTCTGCTCTTATTTTTTTTGTTTATTAAGATAAAGTATTACCTTCAGTACCACTATTAGTAGTTGTAGCAGTTGGAGCTTTTTGAGTAGGTGCTGTATTATTCGTATTAACAGTCATAGTACCACTAGCCTTTTCACTGCCAGGAGCTGTTGGATTGCTTGGAGCTACATTAGTAACAGAGTTTTCTTCCCGAATAGAGTTTTTCATATCAGTAAGAAGTTTAGATAATGTAGATTCATTTAAATCCATAATATTCAAAGTATTCAAGCATTCTAAGAAAGAATACATAACTTTTGTATCATTAATAGCTTTTTGGAAATCCAATCTACCAGTAATTCCTACAGAGTAAGATTCTTTGATTGCTTGATTTCTATGAATAGCTTCTAAAGTATTTTTACTTAAAATACTGAATACAGAAGTAGCTTCTTCACGGAAAGCACGTTGTTTACCACGAACCATAGCCATTGCTTGTTCTTGAACTTGATCGCCATATTTAGGATCTAATTCAGTATTTGGATCACCATTGAAATCTTGGAAGCTAGGGTCATTAGGATCAATAGTATCTTTTAAAGATGCTACCTTTTCTTTTGCCTTTTCATATACTTTCTTGATTTCTTCTTTTTGTTTTTTGTTTTGATCAATAAAATCATTAACTGCATCTTCTACACGAGAAGTAATCATTTTAGTGATATCTTTTGGAATTATACTCTTTGTATCAAATACAAATTTCTTAATAGTATCATCTTCGATATCAAATAATTCGGCTTCAGGAATTCCATCTTGAGCAATTTCTTTAGCTTCATTCATCATAGCAGTATGATAACCTTTGATAGCTTCATACCATTCATTTAAATAGCAGCTTCTATCTTTTAAGGATTGAATCAAATTAAAAGCACCATGTTCTTTGATAAAGTTTCTTACCAAAGTTTTACCAAGTTTTCTTTCATGAGAATTGCAGAACTGTTCTTTTAAAACAGGTTTCAACATGCCTTGGTATAAGCAGCATTCTAATAATCTACTATTTACAGATTCAGAGAATTGGTCTACAAGATCTTTGTCTAGTTTAGTTTTATCTTGTGCTTTTGTATATTTTTTATAAAAATCAAGGTCATCAGTTAAATCTTTATCAATATCTGGATAAAGATTAATAGATTCCTCTTTAAGAGCTTGTTGTTCTAAGTTGCGTTTAATCAACTCAGCTGTGCTCATAGGAGCTCTTTTAAACATAGTTTCTATTTCCTCCTGTTAGCAGTCTTCATTAATGTAAAAATTAGATAAGAATTCATCTAATGTATTAGCAGCTTTAATAACTTCATCGGAATCTAAATAGTATAAATGAATTGCACCTTTAGAGTCTGCACAAATTAATGCATCATTAACTGTACAAGCAATAGGATATAATTCACTTACTTCAAATGGAGAAATTCCAGATTCACTATTTTCACCATTGCAATAGAATTGATATAAATGATATGCACTTTCCTTAGCTGTTAGATACATAGGATTTTCAAAATTTAAGAAATATTTGAATTGAATGCATTTATGATCTTTTACATCAAATTTATTTTTACTATATGGGGTGTAGTTATAGTGAGCTATGATATAAGATACAATATCTTTAGGAATTTTAAAACCATAATCTTCCAAAGATGCTAAGATATCTTTTTTCATTTCTGGAGTTACTTCAGGTCCTTGAAGCATCCAATCAATATTAAACTCATCTTTTTCTAATAAAGATTTATCAGGTTGTTTACCAAGTACTAGCATATCTAATTACCCCCTTATTAGAATAAAGGACCATCAGATACTTCAGAAGGATTAGTTTCTACATCATCAATACGATATTTCTTATTATCCTTTTTGATTTCTTTATCAGCTTTATTTTCAGCAGTTTTTGCTTCTACAGCTAATTTATCTGCAATTTGACGGAAAGTTCTAGCAACTTGAAGTTGTTTACGGATTACAGATTTTTTATCGGCATCAGTAGTGATATTAGGATTATCTTTCAATTCATTAGCATTCATTTCTAACAAATCTGCTTGAATATCGAAGTATACGGATACACGTTGACGAGCAGCAAAGAAATAATATACTAAGTCTTTAATCAAAGGAATCAATGCAATAATTGTAGGAACTGCAATCAATAACCCTTTAACCAATACTATACCACCAACACCAAATAGGTTTTGAGTTCTATTTTTGATCAATGGACGAATAGCATTTTCTACATCATTTGTTCTGCAAGCTTCATTGAATTTAACAAGGTTTTCATAAAGCAAATGTTCTTTTACTTTAGCAACACCAGTTTTATCCATTACAATAGTAAGACCATCATTTTTAGGATCTTTGACGTATTCAATACAGCAAGCAATCATATAGGATAAAGAACCGATTACTGCTAGTGTAACGGATTCATATAACATGATACCGAAATCAACTTTAGCCATATAGGATTGAACAAATACATCAGAATTATCGTCTAAGTTATCAATTGCGTTTTCAATAACTTTTACAGGAGTTGTATCTTCTTTATATTGTTCGAAGATATCAGTAAGTGTTCTAGCACACTCTTTTAATTGAGTGTATTTAGGAAGACGAGTAATATCACCACGAGATTTAGGAATATCGCCTTTTTCAACGTCATCAATTTTAGCTACAATCATTTGATATAATTTATTTGTAAGAGAAAGCAATACTGTATTTTGTTCTGCTTCATCTAGATTATATAAACGAGTAGTAGTTTTGTAATCAGCGATATCCATATATTCGCTGACGATTTGTTTGAATTCTTTTGTCATAACTTCTTCTCCAACTGCACGTTTATTAGAATTATTATTGTTCATAGGGTTAGCAACATTATTGCTTGGATTAGTAGTTGGAGCACTAGGCTTAACCATATTAACAGTAGAAGCAACTTTACCCATAGGATTTGCTGGTTTAGGATTAGCATTGCCTTCGCCATCATCAAAGTTGATATTTAGATCAGCCTGTTTTGGACCAATATTATTTACAGTTCCGTTAGATCTTGGAGGATTCATACTAGTTGGATTATCATTAACAGTACTAGTCATATCCTCTTCGTTCAAGGATCCAACCCCGACTTTATATGTAATCATCTATTATCTTCCTTTCACCAACGTATTAATCATTTTCTTATATTCTCCAGCACCTTGTTCTCTTTCAAGACTCATAAAGGAGATAGTTTCAAAGTTCTTAGTGCCATCATCATATAAGAAATCAACTTTTTCATTAACTTCATCAATAACTGCTACACCAATGAAATTATAACCTTTCATAACAGAGAGCATAGTAGATGCTTTAGAAAGATCTAAACGATAGCTTTGTTTAATGATATCAACTTCTGCTTTAGATAATACTAGCATAGTGATAGCAGCACAAGCGGCATTATCAGCTCTTGCAGTAGCATTCATCTTAGCACGGTTGGCACGGATTTCAAGCATTTTCCAAATACGAGAATTAGAACCCTTGCTTGTTTTTGCTACAGCATCGATCTTAGCACGATCAATAGCAAATAAGAAATCACGGAAAAATTGAATCTCACCAGTGGTAGCACGAATGAAGTTTAATAAACCGCGACGATCTGTATTTTTTAATACCATGCGATTCATCATTTCGGAAGATGGAACGTAATGAATAACACATTTAACACCAATAACTGCTGTATTGACAATTTCATTATCACGACCATCTGCTTGTGTTACAAAGTTAATGATCATTAAGCTTGGAGTAGCTTCATTAGCTTTTTTGATATCAGTTGTAACGATTTGTTTAGAGATGATATCAGCTTTATCTTTAAGAGTAGCATTTTTATCTTTTAATGTAGCCGCACGATCTCTAGCCGTGATAGGAGTTCTTCTAGTGGTAGTATTTGTTCTTTGTTTATAAACATTACCATTATTATCGTCTCTGCCTTCCCATTCAGTAGAATCCGATCTATCTTCTACTGTATAATAGTCATCCACAGCTTCAGATACTTGAGTAGCTTTATAATCACCAAATACTGTTTTAACTTTGTAATTATTCAAAGAAACAGGATTTAGATTTTCTGCTAATACTTTAGTATAGTTTTCATTAAAAGCCAAGTCTTCCAATACAGCTTTTGTAGCTTCTGTAATACGGGCATTAGTTAAAGCAGTTGTTTGAACTTCTTCATCTAACTTATTAGCAAAATCGATTACATCATCTACAGTCATATCACTTAAATCTAAAGAAGAAGTGATATTATTATGGAATTTCTTCAAATAAGATTGAGCACTTTTAGCATCTGTAATTTGACTAGCAGCGAATAGCATTTGGAACATTGTCACATATTTACGTTCAGCTGCCTTAGCAATCATTTGAGCTTGCTCTACAGATACAGATTCGCTTACTAATACTGGGAATACTGCTGTTAAACCTTTTGCTTCTTTAGCAATATTAGAGTTCATTTTAAAACCTGTACTAGAACTACCATTGATAGTACCAGTAATTCCACGTTTTAATTCATCAAAGTCTAAATCCATCAAGGACAAAACCTTTTTTAAAGGTCCCATATCCGCTTCGGATAATAGAGTCTTATATTCATGCATGAAATATTTCCTCCTGAAATTATAAAAGTAATTATATCGATATAATTATCACTGAAGATAATTACGATAATGTCATAGGATTAGCTCATTACAGCCCTGATTAATTAGTACCCTCTCCGACATATGTATAATAAATTTTGTATTTTTTTGTTAGGTGGTGAGACAGTGGCCGATCCTAAAGATTTTATCGAAATAACACGAGACACAGATTACCGTGATGCATTAGGTCCTATAGAAGGAAATGATGACGAAGCGGTTATGCATATGTGGGGACGTGCTAATGACGATAATGAGGATATAGTAAAATTAAAATCAGAGGTACTATCTCATGAATCCGACATGAGAAAGACTATGAGAGCAAATGGTATTTATGAACCAGATGATCTTAAGTACTGGTCTACATTCTATAGACTTCCAAGATTAGACCCTTTTAATCATGTTCAGGGTGCTAGAGAATATGTATTCTTTACAAAACCAGATCTTCCCATCTTAAGATATAATGATGGAAGTCCAGATGATAAATCTAAATCTGGATGGTTATCTGCTGAAGCTAGTCAGATCCCATACTTTAATTGGTTATATAGCCATGGATATCTATATACTGTTTTAGAAAATCTTTGCTATGGAGCATCTGATGGTAGTTCTGGTAGATCTTGTCCATTTGTTAGAATTTTAAGTAATAGAAAAACGTCTAATATTGATATTCCAGATATTGCAGTAGATGAATTAGAAACTGCACAAAATATGTTTGGGTCTAGAATCTTATATCCTAAATCTTCTATAAGCTCTGATGAAAACATAGATTTTAGTGTAGAGTTTGAAGATACAAGATATCTAGAAATCTATAACTATTTTAAAACTTATGATATTGCACGACAACTATCTTGGTTAGGATTACTACCTCCTAAGAAATCTTATATTATAAATAAGATACTTTATTCTCATATGAGTATATTTAGATTCTTAGTAGATGATGATGGTGAAACTATTCTTCACTTCTCTAAATTTACTGGAGTATTTCCTAAATCAATCTCCAGATCTTCATTTAGTGAAATCCCTCAATCAGGTCCTTTAAAAGTGACTATTGGATTTAAACTAAGTGGATTCTTTGAAGATATGGAACCTAATATCTTATCAGATTTCAATTCATTAATATCTCTATGGAAAAAAGGTAGCATGACGGCAGCCCCTCCAGAGAATGAAGTTGATATTTGGGATGAAAGTATCAGTGCAGTATCTGGTGAGAATGTAGATTATCCATATATAGTATTCCCTAAAGAAGCTGATTGGAGAGGTTATAAACTACCATTACTTAAATGGGGTAAAGACGAACCAGAATCTCAACCTCAAATACTTGGTATGGAAAAAGGAACTTATAACAGTAAATTCAAAAATAATAATAAAACTTTATATTTAAAGAAAAAATGGTTTAGACGTGGAACTGAAGAATAGGAGAAGACATGGCATATTATACTACTAATATACTTAGTACAGATATCTATAAAGTAACAGACTTTATAGAAGGTCTTAAGTCTAAGTATATCGATATACCAGAAGATACTCTGGTATTAGGTGTTTATGGTTATTTATCTTCAATCTTTGGTAACTTAGCTGAAAATACAGCTATTATGGCTTCAGAATATTCTATGGAAGCTATTCCTACAAAAGCTAAATATGAAAGAAATGTAATCTCTCATGCATTGGCTTTAGGAATTAATAGCATTACTGCAAAGCCTGCTCAGATTGAAGTAACCATCAACTTACCAGAATCTCAAATGGTTGCTAATATGAAGAATAACAAATTTGTTATCGATAAAGAGTATATCTTCTATATTGGAGAAACTACAAAATATCCATATGTATTAGATTATGATATCGTAGTAACACGTCACCATCTTCCTACTGGTGAGGTATTATATACTGCTGCATATGAATTAACAGATACGAATAAATTATCTACAGTTACTAATCCTTATTTACCATATTTGGGTGTAGTAAATATCTCTGGTGATAGAATGATCTCTATTAAGACTACTATCAGACAGGTTACTCATACCCAAATATATAAAAAGATTATTGTAAATAACCCATTAGAAACTAAGATCTTAAACTTTACTTTCGAAGATCAATTAGCATATTTCTATGTAATGGTTTCTGAAGAACAAGAAGATGGTACTTATAAAGAAGCTGTATATTATGAACCAATCTATGATGGTTTATATGATTATACTACAGACTCTAATAAGAACTTCATCAACTACATGTATCTAGATGAAAAGACAATTCGTTTAAGATTCAATAGAGAAAACCAACCAAGAAGAAATGCTGAAATTACGGTTCATGTATTTGCAACTCTTGGTAGTAAGTGTAATTTCAAATTGAATCAATACCAAGAATTGATGTCTTATAAATCTGATAAATATCCATATATGGGTATGTATCTAGTTCTTATGAGTGCATCTGATTCTCAATATGGTGATGATAAACTTACTATTGATGAATTAAAACAAGCAATTCCTGCTGAAGCATTATCCAGAGGATCCATTTCCACTTATACAGACTTAGATAACTTCTTTAACTCTCTTCAAAGAGATGATTGTCGTTTATATTTATTAAGAAAAGTTCATAATCAAATTGAAAGATTGTATTATGTATATCTTATGATGAAAGATGGGGATAATATTATTCCTACTAATACAATTACTGCAGATATCGATTCTGATGTATTCTCCAATAATAACAAGAGTAATATGATTATAAAACCTGGGGCTAAATTCTATGCAGATCCAGTAACTGGAACAATTAGAAATGTAACAGCTGATGATGAAGCTACTATTAATAGCATGGATGATAATGGTTTCTTATATATGAATCCATATCTAATGTGTATTAATAAAAGCCCATTCTATGTATCATATTATTTAACTCTAGTAAATTACTATAGATCATTATATTTTGAATATGTAAATAACTCATCTCTTATTCAATTCGTAGCAACTACAGTTCATGCTCACAGAGAATTCTATGATGATTATGATACATTCAAAATTGATATGACTTGTTATCAATCTATTGGTACTGATTTCCAATTAGTTAAATATGAAGAAGATGGTGTTACTATCTCTGAATTGAATTTCAAAGTATACGCTGTTCTTTATAGAACTGATAATGAAGGAAATGAGTACCCATTCAAATATCTAGAATCTAATCTTATGAGCTATAACCAAAATGGTTATAAATATGATTTACAATTTAAATTTAAGCTCAATGATATTATCTCATCTAAAGATACTTATATCTATTCTCCAAGTGGTATGCATAATATCAAGAATGGTAAAGATCTAGGAACTTACTTACCAACAAACGTAAAAGTTAAATTCTTCTTTGTTGCTAAAGAGGATAAAGAGTATGGTAAAGATTATGAGATTAATAAAAAGAAAGGAAATCTAGATAATATAATTCCAGGTTTGGATGGATGGAGTTTATTAAACGTATATTCTGCTGGTGATGCTGGTTTGGATATCTTCTATGATTACAGTGACTTCAATAACTCTTATATTGCTTTAAGTAAAGATGAAGAAGCTGGTACTTATGGATATAGAATTCATAAGATGCCTGTAGTAAGATATACATACCTTAACTCTAATGAACGAATTAATAAACTTGTAGAGATGATTGATGAACGTAGATTGTATATTCAACAAGCTACATTCTTACTAGAAGATTCTTTCGGTATTGATTACAAATTCTTCAATACTTATGGACCTTCTAAAATGTACAACATTGATAGAGAATCTAATATTGATAAGATTAATCTTTCTCTCAAATTTGAAATCAAGTTCCAATCCAAAGAAGAAGCTTCTTCTGTATTGGATGATATTACAAATTCTATCAAAGAATATATTGAAGATATGAATAACCTTACAGATCTTCATATGCCTAACCTTATCACTTATATTACAAATATCTATCGTGAACAAATTGTATATATTAAATTCATTGGTTTAAATAACTACGAATCACTGCATCAATCCATCTATAAAAATCCTCAATTAGAAGATAATTACTTTAAAGAAACTCAAACAGTACCAGAGTTTATTAATGTAAATACTCTAAGAGATGATAAACCTGATATTACGTATAAGATCGTTGAGTAGATATTATGGAAAATAATATTAATAAAAAAGAGAGATTAGAAAGAAGGAGTTCTATCTCTCTTTCCTTCAAATTAGATTTGCAATTATTTGCAGAGACTCCTTCTGGTGACCCAAATCTTCTAGATTATAAATCTGAAGATCCATTCATGAATAATGACGATATTCCTTTATCTAATGATAGTAATAGAAGAAGCAATCCATACAATATTGAGCATATAGATAAGAGATTCAAAGCATGGGCTACTTATATGATCAATATTAAATATGAGAGTTTAGATGATTGGTGTGCTATACATGGGGTTCATTATGATAACAATGTAAAAGTATGGCCAGATGGCATAGGATTTACCGAATCATCTGTAACTAATTCTGTCCCATCAGATGAGGATAAAGAAAGAATTAAACACTATTTCGATTCAATAGTTCATGCTACTTCTATGAATAGATTTGCTAAAAGCAATTACCCTGGTTTGGGAAATTCAACTTTAATGAATGATGCATCTTTATTAAAAATTGTTCAAAATATTGATTTTAGTAAGTGCACTTCTGGTGTGGAAATGTTTAGATATGATAGAGGACTAAGCTATCCTATTTTTAGAAATAATACTTTTACACCATATAAAAAGATAGATATGACTAGAGCATTCGCAGATTGTCTTAGAATTGAAACTTTTGAATTTGATACTGGTGGAACTTTATATTTTTCTGAGCATGGATTTGATGAGATATTCTTAAACTGTGAGTGCCTAGAATCTGTAGATCTATCTAAAACTAATCTTGTTGCAGTAGAAAGACTCTCTGATAGTTTTAAAGGATGTGTAAAACTAAAGAAAGTTATTGGTACCTTAGATTTATCTAATTTAAGATATGACGAAGATACCTTTAATAATCACAAAGCTTTTAAAGATTGCACTCAACTAAACACACCTGTTAATGTTTATCTAAGAGATATATTTGTAGAGAGATCTTTCCCATCAGCATTATTAAGTGCTAATAATGGTTCAATTAAGAAAGTATTGGCTAAGTATCTTGGACTACAAGAAAATATGCTTAATTTAACATTAGGCTATGATCAGTTATAATATATTGATATAAGATATCACTTGACATCTTAATGAGGCTTTATCGAGCCTTTAAGATTCGAAGTGATAACACTTATATAATATTTTGAAAAGAAAGGAGGAGTGCATTCATGGCAGCTCCAAGTATTACTATTATGGATGAATCAGATAAATCTGTTACTAACTGGGACGCTGGTGTCGTTCAAGCAAGTAATGAATCTGCTGTTTTCTCTATATATGTATGGAACAATCGCAATGGCTCTACTGCTATTTCTGACTTAAAAGATGTAACTATTACAGCCCTCGATATTGACGGTTCTTCCAACGGTGAATTAGTTGCTGGCAAATGGGTTCGTGTAAACGTACCTAAAGTTGACGGTAACGTTTCTACATGGACACCTGTAGGTGGTTCTGATGGTAAACATCTCCAAGCAGAAGCAGTTACTGCAGCTAGTGATTTCACAATCAAAGGAACAGTTAACGATGGTAATAAAAATACTACATCGTCTAAACAAAACTACTGTAAAGTGAATTTGAAAGTTGTTGTACCTGTAAATGCTACACCTGGTACTAAAACTTACAAAATTCGTGTTAATGGTTATTATGTATAATAGGAGGTAAATTACATGGCTGCAAATTTGGGTCCAGTAATTACATTATATAATGAAGCCAATACAAGCCCAGTAGACACTTGGTCTGTTGGTACTGTAAAAGCTCAAGAACCTTCTACTCCATTAGTGGTTAATATCTGGAACAACCGTGGTAATGATACTGAAGATCATTCTGACCTTCGTGAATGTACTCTTACTGTTTTAGATGCTAATGGTAATACAGCAAATGAGGACGTAGCTCGTGATAAATGGATTGAAACTAAACTTGCTTCCGATTCCGATTGGTTAAAAATCGGTGGTTCTGGTTCTAGCTTCGTATCCAAAAAAGTTACAGCTAATACTGCATCTGCTGGTGAAGGCGTTTTAAAAGGTACTATGAATAATGGTCGTGTGGAAACAAGTGGTACAAACGTTGCTACTGTATCTTTCCGCGTCAATGCACCTATCAATAGTACTCCTGGTAACAAAACCTTTAAAATTCGTTTAACTGGTTATTACACCTAATAGGAATCAACCCCATCCCATTAAATTGGGATGGGGAATTCCTGTGTTTAAAACAAAAAAAAAATGAGAGTGATCAAGTTCTCATTTTTTTTACTAGTAGATATTAGTGTTGGTTTCAATACCGTAAACGGTGAGTTCAAATAATTACCACAACACAATATCTACATCACTTTCTGGATCGAATCCAGTTTTTTCAATACCGTAAACGGTAAGTATCATAATAGCACCTCCTTTATAACTAGGTGTCGTTCACTATTATAGTATATAATTCAAACTAAATAGTTTTACAATTAATGATTTCCTATACTAATTATTAATAGTAATAAATTAATAAAGGAGACAACAATGTTCGAACGAGTAAGCAATAAAGAATGGTTAAGAGCTTTAGAAGATTTAAAAACCAATAATCCAGGATTGTGGAATTATGTGTATTCTAAAGATATTAAAGATGAGGATTATGATGTGGAAGGAATTGAACTTCCTAGAAGATCTACTCCTTTTTCTGCAGGATATGATTTCTATTCTCCATTTGAAATTAATGCAATTCCTGGATTAAGGTATCTAGTACCAACTGGTATCAAATGCCACTTATCAAATATCAAAGGATCTAATACTGTTGTATTAGAAAATCTTGTTTTAAAGATTTACCCTAGATCTTCCTATGGTATGAAATATGGTTTTAAGTTTGAGAACACAATTGGAATCATAGATGCTAAATAATTTTATTTTTTAATTTTAAGGAGAGATTAGAATATGCGACGATTATTAGAAACTAGAAAATGTACTTTTTGCGGAAAACAAGTAGATATTTATCATAAGAAAAGATTAGAAGCTGCAAATACATTTTGTTCTAAAGAATGCTTTGGCGCATATACCAAATCTCAACATTTGAATTGTACCTGTCCAATATGTGGAACAAAATTTAATAGAAAAGAAAGTCATCTTAAAAGATATACTAGCCATGAAAAATGTTGTTCTAGAAAATGCTTAGCAATATATAGAAGCAATAAATACAAAGGAGATGCCAATCCTAATTATGGGAATAGAGGAGATAAGAGCCCTCTATTCAAAGAAGATTTTATACATTGCGGCTACAGATGGGGATATGTTCCAGATCATCCATTTGCTGTAGAGCATGGTAGAGTTAGAGAACACAGATTGGTTGCGGAAAAATATCTATTAAATGAAACAAATTCTATCGAAATTAATGGTGAAAGGTATTTAAAACCAGAATATGATGTACATCATAAAAATTTTGATAAATTGGATAATAGGGTAGAAAATTTAGAAGTGCTAACGAGATCAGAGCATCAAAAATTGCATCAAAAACTAAAAAGATCAAATGTTATAAAATAATAATTGGTATCTTTAAATTCGGTGAATTGCTGGAAACTCCTTAGAGCTTGTTTAACTACAACAAATCTAGAAATAGAAATTGTGAATGTTTTAAAAATAAACAAGATTGGACAATCAGCAGCCAAGTACCTGAAATGGCATTTTAGTATGGTAAAGGTTCAACGACTAGGTATTGAGTTAGCCAAAACGATAATATACCCACGAGTGCCGAACATGGAAACATGAAGATATAGTCTGAACTTGCATGAAAGTGTAAGAATATAGGATAAAGAGCCTATAGATAACAAAATGGATTATTATGACAATGAAACTAATGAAGGTCATATCTACGTTGATTTTACAGTAGAAAATCCTATTAATATTAAAAAAGGCGATAAATTCTGTCAAGGTATTATAGAGAACTTCTATGTATTTAAAGATGAAATTGAACCTTTAAACAAAAAAAGAACTGGTGGTATGGGTTCTACTGGTAAATAGATATAGGTTACATTAAGTAATTACTTTCACTTATAAATAAAGAGGTGTTTTTACAATGGATGAAAAACAAACATTACTTAAACAATTAAAAGATATTTACTCTGCTCCTACGACAAATCCTGCTAACTTCCAACAAATCCAAGCATTCTATCAAGAAGTAAAAAAAGCAGAAGTTGTTACAAATGATATGCGTTTAAAAGTGCACAATATGGCACATGGACTATTCTTAGACTAACTATCTTATAATAGAAATAATCCCTTTCTTTCAAAACTTTTCTATTGCATTAAATGCCCCGTATACTCATTACGAGTATACGGGTTCATTGTGTTTATTATAGAAGAGTAATTTTCTTTTCAAATACTTTATTGCATTCTAATAGAACAGATTCTTGTTCTTCATAATCACCATATTGCATGCAGAGCTTACCTTCAAAATCTGTATTCTTCATAGTAATGATTACTTTTAATTCCATAGCTTGACCTACGGGAACGTCTAAAATCAATTCGAAGGAGTATTGTGGAGTTTCACAATTGTATCCAATGAAATGATTAGTTACAGTACCAGGAATAGTTTGAGGTACTCCAGGAATCGGATTATAATCGAATGCTGCTTTTTTATATTGGATTACGTTATGATAATCAGCTTCTTCACATTCTGTCAAACGTAAATATACTTCAGAATCTTCATCGGATTCTACAAATACTTTAATATCTTTATTTCCTACATGGATGATACCATCTTTTGTATTAAAGTAAATTTTAGATCCATTACCAAGCAAACCAAATTCTCTAATCTCATCTTTACGACTATCTACTTCTTTATTGTAGTCATGATTTTCACCATCATTAGTAAATTCATATGCAGTAGAACCATCTTCACGATTTACAAACCAAATAAACATTTGTTTAGATACTGGAGAGACATCATGAGAGATAAAATCATTAACAGGTGTTTCCATTTTATTTCCTCCTAAAATAGATAAGAATTTATAAAAAACAAAGACGGTGAATGGAATAACCCATTCACCAAATCTTTGTCTGTGAGAGAAGTTTTACTATGTATCGAAAAATATAAGGCGACAGAGGAATTGTGTTGTGATTGAGTGATTTATTTTGAGGTATGTATCAGATCGTTTCATCTGATTGAGTTTGACATGAATTTATTTGTTTGAACCTTTTGATAGCAGCTTTTGGATATGTAATGGTTGTTATGCGGATTGTAGCATATATCAAAAGGGCACATGCGTCGTATTGAGTGCTAATATTCATTCCAGGGGGTAACTGGGTTGGGAGAATATTCCGTTCTTTTTCAAGTGGTAAGATTCATGTATATTGCGTGTTTTGTGTAGAGTTCTATCGCCTTACATTTTTCTACTATTTTGTCATATTCGTATTAATTATTAAATCTATTCTTATAAGAATCTTCTTCTCTTATAAATTCCACAACAACTTTTCTTTGATGTGGTTCTGGAGTATGGGTAAATCCTCTTATATCACTTTTAAATTCTTTAATAGTTTCTTTAATAGGAAGATTTATATCATCTGGGATTCTATTTAGGATATCATTTACTACTCTATCTTTAAAACTCTTGACTCTTTCTTCAACGTCTGGAAGGATTTCTTTCTTTGCTATATTATACATAGCAATTCCAAATTCTTTGATCTCGTTTTGCATTTCGTTTTTCTCCTTTAAAAACATCTTGTAGATATATCTCTACCATAATTATAGTATATGCTTGTAAACCGGCTTAAACCCTAGTAACATAAAGTAATGGCTTATTCTATTTATACTCTAAGACGGCCAGAGTGTAGGTAGGTAACCCATTGAAAAATTAAATACGCGATGACGATGTTGCTATTGTTAAAGTTGTTTAAATTTTAAATTGCCTCTTTGTTTTACACATACTTTGTTTTCTTTTTTCGTTGCTAAGATTGTTTCATTTTAGAATGTGTCCTTTACTTTTCTCAGGACACGTCCTCCTAAGCGAATATAAATATATTTATTTACATAACACACACGTTCGAAAAATTACCCCTAGAGCGCTAGGCTCTAGGGGTCTCCTCTTGTGTCATTTTTTGGATTTAGCTAATTTATATTCATAAGAAATAATAGCAACAAATAATCTGAAGTAAATATCAATTACTTCGTCAAATCTTACATCATCAAAAGATCCAGTATATGAAGTATTACCAATTAATGTTTCTAATTCATCTACTTCATTTCCAGAGAATGTAATATTCTTGAATGGAATGATAACTTCTAAATCCTTTCCTAAGAATTCTCTATTCATAATCTTTTCAAATGCCGATTCTATTTCTTTAGAAGGATAACTACCACCAGCAGCACCTGGATGACCACCACCAGTAAAGTATTTGTTTGCAATCTTGCCTAGTGGAATAAGTTCTTTTATCTCTTCATTATCAGTATATAATGAGAAGGAGAATCTATTTCTATTATCTACAAATCTACCGATAATCTTAATATCTTCTCTATTGTCTTCAAATCTTTGGGAGAAACCAAATCCATTAATACAATGGAATACCAAATGATCTTCTTCATTAAATACATGATATTCATAAACAGGATCTGCTTCTCTAAGAGCTTGCATTTCTTCTTGGAAGATTGTATATAACTTATGACCATGATAAAGAATATCTTTAATATCTGGAGTAAGATATTGTTCTTTACCATCTTCTTCATAGAAGTAATTGCCTCTCCATAGATTTTGCCAAGTATTGCAGTATGGAGCAAGAGTTCCAATCTTATTATACCATTGATTTAACCATGCTGCTGGTTTATAACTAATAGGAAATTCTACATCTTGTTTTAAATCAAATAAAGAAATCAATCCAACTAATGGAGCTTTAGATTTATATACTTTGATAATTTCCTCACCAGCACTATTATCTCTGAATGGATCTAAATTCAAACCTTCAATGATCTTATCAGATAGAGATGCCGAGTTAATAGCTTCGATGCAATTATATAACCAAGCATAAGTTAACCAACAACCGCATTGTCTAGTATCTAAAATATAGGTAAAATTATTATGCTCATTACAAAGAGCTATAGGGTTTTGATATAAAGAGGTAATATGATGATCGATCCAAATTACTTTGTCGTAATATTTTAGGATCTCTTCTAATTGATCATTCTTAATAGACAAATCTACAATAAAAGCAATATTTGTTCTTGATTCTATAGCAGGATTATTAAGCATTTCTTCTATTTCATTAGAAATAGCATTCCCAGAATAATTATATCCTACAAACTTCATACTTCTTTGGGTTTGGAATTGTAACAATTGACAAATTAAAGATGCTGCAGATTCCCCATCTAAATCTGTATGATGGAATACTGTGACTGTATTAGCAGATTTTCTATTATCTGCAAAGCATACATGTTCTAGACTCTTTAAAGTATCCATATCTAATACTTCAGTTAAGTCATTATTAAAATGGAATAAAGCTAAAGGTTCTCCATTCTCATCTTTAATTCTATATTCGTTATACCCATTATATGTAGTAAGATTTTCTTTTTTAGAATACGATATTCTTACGCCATCTGCATATGATCTAATGTAATCAAAATTACCTGTGGTATTCTTAAAATCCTCTTCTATATATTTATCAATATCTTTGTATTGAAAAGTTGTAAACACTACACTTCCTCCTTAAGCAGTAAAAAAATAGAGTGCCCGTAATGAGCACTCTATTATCTTTATCTTGATAAGACCCAATTAGAATTCATATTGGGAGATATCGACATCTTTAATCAATGTGAATTTATCATCATTGACTTTTCTCATTTCTTCGATTTCTCTAGTAATATCTTCTGTAGTGTATCTTAACAATTTTCTATTCTGTGGATTCAATGTAGATACACCGATCTCAATATCATTCAAGGAACCCAAACCTTTTGCACGTTCAATATTCTTAGGCTCAGATTTTCTGAAAGTACTGATCAATTGATATAACCCAATCTTATGACCATTCAAAAGATATCTCTTTTCAGATTTATCCAAATACCCTAATAAGATAGAGCATGCATTGATCAATTGTTCATTAAAGATGATTGTGTGTTCTCTATCACCATTAATACCATTTACCAAGCCATTAAGTAATACAGCATCTCCTTTTCTTTCTATTTTGAGATACTTATATTTCTTACTAATCAATTTCTTGAAATCATTGAATTTATTGAATGCTTCGTTTCTTAATAGTAACAAATCTTCTAATAAGATAGGATCAATCATATAGTTATTGGCGATGCGTTCCATATAGAAATCATAGTTGTTATTATTGATAATAAGTGAAGAGATTTCAGACTTAGTGAATTCTTTCTTCGTCTTTTGATGGACAACTTTATTTGCTTTTACGAACTCATCCCTCACATATTGAGTGAAGTCATCTTTATCAATGAAATACTTCCATTTCTTAGTACCTTTATCTACATGGTATAATGGAGATAATACTGCATATACTCTTCCTTCTTCAATTAAAGGACGGCAGTAAGTTAATAAGAATTTCAAGATCAACGTTCTAATATGAAAACCATCATAATCGGCATCGGCTAGAATAATGATCTTATCATATTTACAATTGGAGATATCAAAGTTCTTACCATATCCACAACCAATGATTGCTAAGATAGCTTGAACTTCTTCATTCTTCAAGAATTCTTCTCTAGATTTAGAGAATGCATTAGGCATCTTACCACGAATTGGGAAGATAGCTTGATATTCATTACGAGAAGTTTGGCATGGAGAAGCAGCTGATAAACCTTCTACGATGAATAACTCTAAATGATCTTTCTTTTCTGCTTTGATAAATCCTTTTGGAGTGCCAGAGATTGTATTAGTCTTATACTTCTTGGAGATATTAATCTTTTCTTTATCTGCTTTGGTACGAGCTGTTGCTACATCTTTTAAGAAGTTACAAAGTTTTTGCAAATCATCTGGATTCTTCTTAGACCAATCTTTTAATGCTTCGATAGTTATCTCTCTAACAAATGGTGTTAGCTCTTGAGTTTTACAAACATTCTTTGCTTGACCATCAAACATGACGTCCATATGAGCTGCTGCTACGATACCAACCAATCCAGTCAACACGTCAGAGTTAGTTACTTCTAATTTCTTCTTATTATTTGCTAAGAAGATCTTATTCATATAACCTTTAAAGAAATCACATACGCCTTTAAAATAACCAATAGATGGAGTGGATAATTGAGTATTTACTGGAGAAGTATTTGCAAATGTCATTACATCTGGACCAGCATTTACATTAGCTACATAAGTCATAGCAACTTCTACTTTCATCTCACCAGTATCGTGAGTATATATGATTGGTTTAATCATAGGTTTATCAGTTTTATTGATAAGATATGTAAGAACACCATCTTTATTTACTAAGTGATCAGTAAAAGTAGTACCATCTAAAAGATGTGCAGTATAGAATACTTCAGCACCAGGTTTTAATAGTGGTACAATATTAGATACTAAACGATAAATATCTTTATGTCGTAATGTAATCTCACCCATGATAGAGAAGTCTGGTTCGAAATCTACTACAGTACCTTGAGCACCAGCTGGGTATTTGATCTCTTTAGGCATAAAGATTTCTTTACCATCAGGACCTTTCTTACCAGTTCCATATTTCTTTAAAGGTTCACCTTCAGAGAATTCAATTTGGTAAGCTTTGCCTAATCGATAAGTGGTAACTGTGAATCTAGAAGATACTGCATTTGTACATTTAGAACCTACACCATGAAGACCAGATGGATATTCACCTTTATGCTTTTCATAGTTTGTAGAAGTATGTTCTCTACTAAATACACGAACAATATCTTCTGCTGGAATACCACGACCATTATCGATTACTACGGTTCTAAAAGATCCTTCCCAGAACTCGATCCATACTTTATCACATGGAGATACTAGTCTATTCAATTCATCTGTAGCATTTTGAAATACTTCTCGAATAGCATTCAATTGACCTTCATTACCAGTTGAGGATAAATATTGACCTGGATTCTTTCGAACAGACTTAGCAAAGGATTCAAGACTCTTGATCTTTTTAGAGTAGTCCTTGATATTAGCTGTCATCTCTTTGGAGAGATTAGAATTATTTGGAATCTTCATTCCATTCTCCTTTCATATTAATCAAAGAATACTATTTTGTTATTATAGCTTCCATTATTATAGTATACAACTACTATATCATTTAGCTTTGTTACTTAATAATTTCTTTAACTTGTAAACCTTTATTGATATCACACATAACTCTCACATATGTAGGTAGTTGGAACTCTTTCTTTCTTACACCACCATCATAATATTTGATAGTATATCTGTTAATAATATAATCGTATAATTCTTTTAGATCATTATATCTAATTCCATATTTTTCAGATACTAGCGAAATCATAAGGTCTGCATCATGATCAGTATATTCAGCTAACGAAATAAAGTAATGAGGATCATTAAAATGAGATTTGCAATCTTTAGGGAAAATAGATGCCAAGGTTAAGGCATGAATTAATATCTCTTTATTAAATAATAGAGTTTCATATTTCTTAAGTTCATCTTCTATCTCTACAAGCAATTCTGCTGCAGATATACTAGTGGTAGTAACCTTATTAGTGTTTGTATCGAAATACTGTTTTTTGAGCATTATAATCTCACCTCATAAGCCATAATTAGAAGAAAAAATAATGAGTTTTATTAAATTTCTCATTATTTAAAAGTCCATCAGGATATTATTAATAATATCCCGATAAGACTTCATATAAAATGTTAATCATATACATCTTCTGGAGTCACTCCAACGGCAGCCATTTCTTCCCAGAAAGATGCTTCTTCATCTCTACGTTGTTTAGCATAGAATGCTTGTTCTTCAGCTTCTGCAATTTCTTCTTCTAGATATACAGGATTAGAGAACCAACCATGAAGATCATTAAATCCTTTGGCTATTTTCATAATTTGGAATCTAATCATATCTTTATCAGATTCTTGATCTCCTTCACCGATAATCTTATTAAATACTTCATCTGACTCACATGCTAAGTTTGTAAATAATTTAGATAAAAGGATAATAGGTTCTGGATTTCTTGCAAAAGCATCTTCATATTTTTCACAATTCAAATAATATCTTTCTGGAAAATATGAAGGACCAATGTTGAATCTAATATCATTGATTTCTAGATTTACTCTATCTTCATCTTTTACAATATTAACAGAGATATTTCCTTCATAATCTTCATGATATGAATATTCGATATTTCTAGGAATCATACGAACTAATTCTTTGCAAAGTTCTGGAAGACGGTTTTTAATATCACTATATAACATAATCGATCTACTCCTTAATCAAACATCAATTCATTCATATAAGCAAAAACTTTTCTAGTAGCATCTGTATTACCATGCTTAATTCTAGCATTTTCATCTTTGATTACATAGCTAAAACGTACACCATATAAGGTATCTAGATCTACTTTATCAAATTCCATAAATAGAATGCTATATCCATTCTCTACTGGGAACTTTAATCGAACTGTAAATTCACGACTGTTTTTATAAATACCAGATGTAATCAAAATTGGTTTGCCAACTTTCTTAGCTACTTTAATAACAGTAGCCATATCATTAGAATAATTGCCAATCAGTAAAGCTCTAATTACATCTAAGAATCGTTCGCTGTATGTAGGTCTTTTTTGAGATCTTATTAAGAATTTTACCCCATCATATTCAAAATATACTTCAACAATTTTATCATTTAGATTATAGCCTTTAACTTCGATACCTCCTATATTCCACATGTATAGGACTTCGATATATTCAGTTTCACTTTGTTGGACAAATTCAAAATCTTCTGCTATCATAATATTATACCCCCATTTTAAAACAAATTATTCTTTATTTTCTAAAAGCTTTTGTATCATATCAAGAGCAATATGAATACTTTCCATATTCATATTAAGTAATCCATAAATATGATCATAGTCTTGTGCTTTAAGCTTATTTAAGTTACACACTTTATGTTTCCAAGTATTCACTGATAAATATAAAAATCTGCCAAAGTCATCTAATACTTCTGTAGTTCCAATATTTATAGTTTCTTCAAGAAGATTTAATTTACGATCTTTTAAATAAATAGTAGCACCAGTTACGTTCATCTTTATATAGATAGCATTAACTAGTCTAAAACAATCTTCAGATTCTTTAGTCTCAGATGATTCGATATTATCATCAGTAACAAAATATAAATCCTTGCTTAAACCAAAACTAACGTCAAATTCTGGATATCTATTTCTATATGGCAATTCCATATCAAGTTTAATAGATTGAGTTACAATAATATCAGATATAGCTCTGATGTTGAAATTTATAATCTCCATATAAGAATTAATAAACTTCATTTCTTCCAATCTTGTCATACTCATAATACTTCTCCTTTTAAAAAAATAATCAGGTATGGGATTTCTCCCATACCTGAAATTTTATTTAGATTATTTTACAATGCTACCATAGGAGTCACGTTTGATATCTTTATTAGATTTCAATGCATGAACTCTTTCTAGTTTGCCATTTTGTTCAACTTCGAAACGAAGAAGTTCTGGTTTGAATTCATCAACCAAACGACCATCGATAGGAGCGTTGATTTCTTTAGCACGTTGAATTGCACGATGAACTACTTCAGCAAATTCATAACGAGTCAATACACGATCGCCTTTGAACATACCATCTTCATAACCAATGATCAAACCACGTTTAGCCAAATCATCTACAGCTTCAAATGCCCAATGGTTTTCTGGAACATCTGGGAATACTGTATTTTGATCTTGTGGTAAGTCAGCACCAAGTACTGCATTTAGGATCGCAGTAATTTTCGCATTTTGCGCTTTCATTGCTTCCATTTCACGTTTCATATCTGCAACATCTTTTGCTACAGCTACTTTGCTACGGCTTACACCAGATTTAGCACCAACTTTATAAGATACACCAGCATTAACAACTGTATCACCATTACCAACAGTAGAACCAACTGTGAACATTAAGTCTTCGTTAGGACGATAAGCAGCACCCAATGCTACAGAGTTGGAACCATGGAAATGACCATAACCAGCCATTACATCTAGTTTATGATCAGGATCAAAGTCCAATGGATGTAATGCAGCTAATGCAGCAGTACCAGCGATACCACGTTCAGAGATTTTATGGTTTTTAGCAACTTTATCGGAAAGACCATTGATTGCATTAGCATTGGAGTTGATTTGGTTAGGAATGTTTTGATCTAGATCGAAACGTACTAAACCATCAGCACCAACGGATGCATTGATATGGTTACCATTAACAAAGTTTAAACCTTTGTCTGCCATTACTTTATTTGTAGTACCACCATTTGCTTTATAGGATACAGGTAATACTTTAGCAGCTTCGTTACCATCAAATTTGAATGTTGTAGTGTCTGCTGTATGATTAGCACCAGTAGTTGTTTCTACTTTGATTACAGAGTCACCTTCAAATTTATTAGCAGCTTTAGCAATATCTGTTACAGTATTTTTGCTTACATAGATACCATATTGCGCATTAGCATCACCAGTGGATTTACCATTAACAACTCTAACAGCTGCAATATTATCAACTTGGTTATCAGTGATAACGGATTCAGTAGAAATGCTGTCTTTTAATTGTTTATAGTTTACAGCATCTGCATCTTCTGTACCATTAGCAACATTAATGATTTTGTGATTGCCATTGTCTAAACCTTTATCTGTTAAAGATACATTGTCAACAGCAGTACCACTACCATCTACTGTGGAAATATGAATACCATCATATTTGTAGTTTGTGTGATATTCAGATTCAGAACCATCTCCACGATGGGTCATGTTGACACCTTCAACTGTGTAGTGGGATTCATTATTACCATCACTTAGGTTTACTGTGTTAAGATTATTCAAATCTTTAGCAGTAGATACTGTGTATGTACCATTATCTTCTGTTACTTCAATATTGTCGCCAGCTGCTACGATAGTTTTATTAGCTTCAACGTAATCTTTCATTTGTTTAACGTTGACAGCATCTGTAGCAGCAGTACCAGCTGTTACATTGTGAATTTGTTGATCACCAGCGGAAATGTTAGTAGTAGTGAATTCTACATGTTTGCCATTGGAATCAGCAACCATGCCATCTAGATTATAGCTAGCAGCATCTAAAGTATTACGGTCTTCAATAGCCATACCATTCGCTGTATATTTAGTATCTTTATCGCCATCGAAAGTGATCATACCATCTTTGTTAGTAACAGAATGTTTAGAATCAGTCACTTTACCATAATTTACAGAGTTCATATCAACAAGGTCTTTATTGACATTTACTTTGTATTCTTTACGGCCAAATGCGTTATCTTTGGACTCAACTGTAGTATTAGTACCATCTACAAGAGTATTATACTTTTGAGCTTCAAGAGCTACGTCGTATAATTGACTGCCGTTGATAGCATCTGTAGATGTACTGGATACACGGCCAGCTGCAACATTTTGAAGTTGGCGTGTGTAGCTTGTAACCCCACCAGCACCTGCACGGCCATTAGTGCCGAAGGATACCACACTGTCAGGATTAGAGCCAGCATAAGTGGAGTTAGAGAATCTGATGTCAGTTGTATTGTCTTTGATATTAGTTGTACCAACAGCCAATTCTGTTACGGAATTGGAGCCAATAGCAACACCATTTTGAACGTCAGCAATTGTATTGTTACCAAGTGCAACAGCGTCAATAGCAGTAGCTTGACCATGAGTACCTACAACGATAGAACCTTGGCCGCTAGTAACAGAATTGGAGCCAAAGATCAATTGCTCTTGATCAGCAGTAGTCATTTTATTATTGTAACCAACAACTACAGCTTGCTCACCTTTAATAGTACCATTATTGGCACCAATAGCTACAGAATTTTCACCTGTAACATTGTTAGTTCTACCAATAGCAATAGAGGATGGACCAGATACTGTAGCACCATTACCAATAGCTAAAGTATTATAGCCAATAGTTCTAGCTTGAGAACCAATCGCAATAGTATACTCAGTTAGAGCTTCTGCAGAAGAGCCGAATGCGAATGTATCGCGGCCAACCGCTTTTGCTTTGTCACCGCCTACGAAGCTGTTTTCACCATCGGACAAGTTGCCTTGGCCAAATGCCATGGAGTTGGCTTGTTTTGTTGTATTGCCATCACCAAAAGTCAAGCTACTAGTCGCCCCTGTTTCTGCTGTATTGTTAGAACCAAATACAGAACCATAATTGCCATTAGATACATTATTGTATCCCATATTAGAGCCTTGTGCTCCTACTACCCCTGTGCTCATTGCAGTTAATACACACGCTGTTAACAAAATACCTTTTTTCATTGTCTTGCTCCTTTTAAATCACCTAAATAAAATATTTATAGAAAAGATCAGAATCTCAATTTCAAACTCATAAAATCAGAAATAGCTGATCTATATCTATCATAATCGTTATATTTTAGATATCTGATAAATATAACTTTCAATTCTGAACAAAGATCATATTCTTTTGCTGCTGTATCAGATAAGGACTTAATTAAGTCATTAGTCACATTAAATAATTCAGCTGCAGCTAAATCCTTTTTAGGATCATAAACTGGTTTGTTTTCTTCACCTTCAAAGATACTACTAGAAGATGAAGATTGATTATTCTGTTGCTGTTGTTGTTTGTTTAACTTAACATTTTTGACGTTATTCTCACTCATTATTTATCATCCTTCTCTTCTTTATTAAAGTTATAAGACTTGCACTCTAATGGTGGCGTAATAGTAGTTGTTTTCATAGAATTAATATTGATAATATTATCGTCAATCATTACTTCTACAAAGTATGCCATTTTTGCATATGGTACAAACAAACTAAATGTATTACCATCTACTTCTCTAGGATATGTATCTTGCAATCCTCTAAAGTCATATTTTATCTCTTCGACTTTCTTCTTGGTTTCGATAGTAGTACCATCATCTTTAACTTGTTGAGATTCTGATCTCATTGTAACAAATGACATTCCGACTCTACTAACTTTAATGAAAGATTCATCTTTAGTATCTCTTCCTCTAAATAGATTCTCTACTGGAATTTCAATTACTAATCCTTCTTTTTCTAAAGCTAGTTTAACCATAAATGCTGGGGTTCCAAATAGTTCTTCTACTACTCTTAAGAACTCTGGATTTTCGATTAATTTGTTTACATCGAAATCTACAGTCTTTTTAATCTCCCCAATATTTCTTTTCTCTGCATATGGGCGATAGTAATTATCTAAAACTTCCTCTTCTTCATCTTTTGAGAAAAATTCTACTACAGAATCGTATAGTGACATAAATTTCCCTCCTTTCCTTTCAAAAAATTTTTATCTTATATAAGAGAAGCATATCTTTCATTCTAAATATACCTCTCACCTTTATAGTATATAATTATATCATATTTTAATAAGGAAAAAAATAAAGAGAAGATGGAGTTAACCATCTTCTCTTCATAGTGTGATTAGCAATCAATATTAGAGTTTGTTGTGTTAGAAAGAAATATCTGATATAGGATTTGGAATAGTGTGAACTTTGTATGTATTGTAATAGATGATGAAATCCTATATCAGATTAAAAAATATTAAGCTTCTTATATTAAGCTTGTGGTTGAGCAGCTGGTTGTTCTACTACATCTGGAGTAGGAACAGGAGCTACGTTAGGATTAGCAGCTGGAGCAGCTACATTAGGATTTACTGCATAAGTTGGTTGAGCCGCATTAGCAGTGAAATCTTGAGGAGCCTCTACAGTGCCAATTGGGTTTGGACTAGGGAATTGAGGCATTGGTTGAGCTGGAGCTTGCATAGCACCTGGTTGTTGGAATTGTTGTTGACCGCCATATACAGGAGCTGTTGGAGCAGCATTATACATCATAGCAGGATTGCCGATGCCAGCTTGGAAGTTGTTAGGGTATAAACCACCGAAACCAGGTTGGTTAAAGATGTTACCCAAGATTTGGAATGCGTTAGTTTCATCTGCTGGTTGTAATACACCATTAACATTTGTGATCTTTTCAAATGCATTTTTAGCAATACCCCACAATTGAGGAATTTTGTTGAAGAATGCAATCATCATGTAGATATCACGCATGGAGCTTGTTGGGTTAGGTAAATAAGTTTTGATAGATTGATACAAATCATTCATATTCAAGCAGATTTGTTCAATATCACCTTTAGCAGAGTTCAAATCGATAAGATTGAAATCAGAATTACAAATTGGGCAGTGATAACGGCCGTCTGCCAATTTTTCTAATTTAATATTACCGTTTTGATCTTTGTGTGTGCAAAGTGCACGAAGATACTCATCGCGAGTGAGTTTTGTTTGGAATGCTTGAGGTGCTTTTTGGATCTCAGACATTTCTTCAGGACTCAACAATTGAGACATTGTTGGGTTTTGAGGAGCGTTGTTACCATAAGTCATTCCATTGAATTGTTGGCCATAGCCATTGTTAAAATTGTACATAAGTTTTTCCCTCCTAGGATAAAAATGGAAAAAGCGATACCCAGATGATATACCTCATAACGAGGTATATCAAATTGGTATCATTATTATAGTTTACAACCGAAAATTTATTTAGAATGGTATTTTCAGATGCAACTAAATTACATTTGTTTATAAAAGTGTTATACTCATACTAATTTTTTATTAGTATGAAACTGGATGAACTGTTTTATCATATTCTTCCAAATCAGTAAAGTTACGTTTTCCATCAGGACTGTTTTTATGAGCTTGATTGGAATAAGCATACATACGTTTTCTTTGAATAGCAATATCAGCATTTGTTTGTTCAAATAAACGATGTTTATTATATTCGATTTGATCTTGAGTCATATTTAAAGCAGCAGCAACCGCTTCAAATGCTTCCTCATTCAATTCACAACGAATATTTTGAATTTCGCCATAATCAATACAGATCATAGCAGCTGGAACCATGGACTTAGCACCAAAACTCATACCAGCAGATGGAGAGTTATGAATAGTACTAGGATTCATTACTAGGAAATATACGAAATAGCCTTCAGCATCATTCCAAATTACATTTCCATTATGATAATCTATTACATTCAAACTGTTATCGCATACGACATGAGTAGGGAATTTCATTTTTTCAACAGAACCATCGCCGCGTCTTACTTCAGTCTCAGCTTTTTCACAAAGAGTTCTTAATTTTACAACGTCAACTGTTTCCAAGATTGAATACCTCGCTTTCTAAAAATTAGGTTTATTTGAATGTAAACCTAATTAAGTGATACGAAACCTTGAAGAATATTTTCCGTTATATTAGTTTTAGGATCTCTTAGTTTGTTCTTGTACTCTACTATTTCATCAAACATTTGTTTGAAATCTTCTTTGACTTCAAAACAAGTAATAATCACTCCATCTATTGATATAGGAACTATATAGTTCTTATACAAATATACCTTACATAGTGGACTTTTGTTATTAGCTTTTTTACACATATGCTTCATATAGTAGAAAAAAGACGTAAATCTAGGATGACGTGGGATATCGTAAAGACATAATCCATATCGGATTATATTCTTTGCGAATCTATTACGACCTTTCTTATTTCGAAGGTTCGCTCTCTGTCTCATTCTTCTTATAGAATGCTTTGATAGTGTAGTTCTATGAAATATCGAGCGATAGCCATTTATCATTAGAAGAATACCGATTGGTACTTTCTATTGAATTGATTGTTTAACGTCATCCCTATGCTTCTAAGTTGAACAAAATCACCTGTTTGAATATAAGCTGAAATGCCATTATACATAATTTGATACATGATCATTTTAGCATTAGTTTCATTAATAACTTCGTTTATTAATCCAAAATCCCCTATTTTAGTATAAAGGCCTGGGCAGCTATCATTTAATGCTATTAAGATAACATTTGCTTTTCTAATATCAAATGCAAGCATATCTAATGCATATTGTAATATTCTTGTATCTGATTTTAATGCTTCTTCAAACTTTGGATTTGTTACAGATCCTCTAGCAATATCTCTGAATAAAAATTTGATGTTTCTTCTGATATGGTCCATGGTAATGATATCATTTCTATTACCACCATACATTTTATCCAAAAACATACTTTTATCTGTTTTCTTATTTACAAACTGTGGTTTGATTTCTCTCATTTAATTTCACCTACTTTCTAATACTTATAATTTTTTAATGAGTACTATTTAGTTGGTGAGTTCATCTCTTTATAATAATGAAGTTGTAAGTCACCAGGTTCCATTAAATTAGAATCCTTATCTTGATTAGCATAATCCATTACATATTCATCTAATTCTTCAACAGTTAATCCTTGATCAGGAAAATGTTTTTCAATTAGCATACGCAAAAAAGAATAGATGGATACTTCACGACCTAATCCGAGATTACCACTCATGACATAACTATTTAAGCAGTCATAATTCATGAATGATTGTAGAAGATATTGAAATACAGTCTCTCTACCTCTGAGAGCTATCCATTCACCTTCATCTGTAGTATCATTACCAGCAAGTACGAATAATAACAAATATGGCTTGTCATCAATAATTACTTCTTCTCTAGTAGTAGGGTCAAATAGCTGTACTATTTGTTTCCGTTCTCTAAATATTGGCATCTAGATTCCTCCTTATATGGTTAAATTAGAACTACACTACACTATTATAGTATACATTTGAAGTGTAGTTTAAAACAAAAAAAGAGGGTTATTACGACCCTCTTCTTCTTTATATTACTTTATAGTATAGATTGACCATTTAAAGAGACCACAGACTTTCTTACAGGAATCATCATACGTCTAACTGGTAATACATAGATACAAGAATTTCTAAATCTTGTGATACCAGTATAGTTTAAATTTCGCTGTATATCTCTGTGGAGATGTTCTTCTAAATAAATTCCAGTAAAATATTGGGAACCCTGAGATATATGAGTAGTGATTGCATAGCCAAATTCAAACTTTTCTAATTTAGAACTGAATTTATTATTCATCATAGACTTCATTTCACGTCTTGTTCTATAATCAGATATAAAGTATTTAAAATCGCATTTTAATTTTTCAAATTTAATATCTGGAAATAGATCTGGAACAAAGTCCATCATAAAACTCTTAGCTTCATAACCAGTAATAGATGGATAGTTTGTAACTGTTCCAGCTAAACCATTAGCTAGATTAATACCATCTATTCCAACTCTCCAGTTATTCTGTCTACATACTACCTTTTCTCCTATCATAGGAACTGGGCTAGATGTATTCAAGATATTGCGTCTTACATATCCATTGAATTGGTCCCTAGTCTTGTTGGTACCACAGATAATTGTCTTATATGCTTTGATCATATCATCATTAAGATCATCTTTAGATATAACCATTACATCGCCATAGTTTCCTATTCTAGGTTGTATACCCTTTATAAGCATATTAGATATTTCTACTATGGCAGAATGCTTTGCTTGTCGCATGATTTTAGATAATCTAAATACCTTTCCAGTATAAAGGAAACCAGGTTTGTCTGCTACTGGTGGTAACTGATTGAGATCTCCACAAGCTAATATTTTAATACCATTTGTTTCCATCTCTTGTCTCATCTTCAATGGTATTGTAGAAGCTTCATCGACACAGATAAGCTTAATTTCATTAGGATCTAAAGGAGAATATACAAATCTTTTAGAAGTATATTCTTTTCCCATTACTCCATCTTTCTCAGTCTTTACTTCTAATTTGTATAACCATGAATGAGCAGTAGATGCATTTGGAAATCCATTAAGTCTCATAACAATAGCCGCAGATCCAACGTATGCCATAGGAGCTACTTGCTCTGGTCTCAATCCTAATTGATCTATGATACAATGCATTACTGTAGATTTACCAGCACCTGCAGGAGCACTATATTGGAATACTAATTCTGATTCGTGTTTATACCAATGAACGGCAGCTTTTATTAATGCTTGTTGTTCATCGGTTAATTCAAAATCTATTCTCATTTTTTAACCTTTTCATTTTCAAGAGCTTCAAAATATTCTTTTTCATAAGCATCATATACAGCAAGAGTTTCTCTTACTAAACTATTGGTCATAGCCTCTAATCTCATATATGCTTCTAGGTATTTAGTAGAATCTTTATAATGCATATCAGTTTGAATCTTTGCCCCATTAGAATATAATAACGTCATATATCCATAAGTATCTACTTTTGGAGCTTGATTAGGCTTGGCAGACATAATTTGAGCAGATACAATCTCTGGATGAGATTTTTGCAAATATTGTTTTAATAACTCATCCATAATGATTGGGTTGTTATAAGGATCGAAGATCAAATCTTTCTTATGAAGAATACCTCTATTGGTATGACGTAAGAACTTTCCTCTCACCACAATATAATCTGGATTTTCAAAATCATCTTCTGTATCTACAATATAACCCTCATGATCTTCTTCAAGACCAGTAATTCTCATCACATCTTTAATAAATCTCTCAGACAATTCTGGATTAGTACAAGTAGATGATCTAAAGTCTGTTAAAGATGCAATATCTCCACCTAATACATTAACTTTTTTCTTTGCCATAATATAATTTTCCTTTCTTTTAAATATATCTATTACTAATTTATCAATATCGTTTTTATATTTTATATTTCGACACACTAATAATGAAAGAGGTGATAATAATATGAGTACTCATAACGTAAACTCTAATACTGAGATTGCTATTCTTTTAGATGATTATGTGAATAAATTCCATCCTGGTGAGCAATTATTCAAACTCCAAATGACTGGAGGTATGCAAAATAATAGCCGGGCTTTATATAGAAATCAAGTATCTATTCCTAATCTTATGAATAAAGAAACAGATGGATTAGAATTTGGTGAAGTAAAAAGAACAGCAGTAGTTAAATTAGCTCTTCCAAGAGAAGTTACAAGAACTTACCCAAAGAAATATATCCCAGTAGGTACTAGATTTATCGTCACCTTTTTAAGCGGTGATATTACTAAACCTCAAATTATTGGAATGGAGCAATAACCAATGGCTATATATTATAATAGTGCTAGCCTTAGTATTACTGAAACTCATACTCTTAAAGAGTTTATTGATGCTGGTAATGCTGCTAGCGACAATTCAGATTACAAATCTATTTCTTATTATGAAACTAGAGATGGATTTGAATTTGTAGTAAAGAATTTGTTAGATGATTATTTAACAGACCTTAAAGAACAATCCATCTTAATAGAGTTATCTTCTCAAGAAGTTAATAAATATAAATACAATCCAAAAATGTTGGCATATAAAATTTATGGGTCTACAAAACTATTCTATATAATCTTACGTTTAAATAATATTTGTAGTACCCATGAATTTACTATCCCAAATAAGACATTATATCTATTACCTAAAGCTGCTTTGTCTAAAGCTTTATCTATTATTTATAATAAAGAATCTATGGCTATGAATACTTATAATCAAAGACATGCCAAAGATAAGATCATTACACCTGTGAATAAGTTCATATCTAAATCTTATTCTTCTACAGCATCTATTGGTTCTTCTAGTACATCTTCATCTTAAACAAAAAACAGTGGTATGGGAATATTCCCATACCACCACTTTAATGTGTTTGTTTGTTAAGATGTGGAGGTGGTACTAATAGTATGACCTCTTTCTTTTTATTCTTAGCAAATGGAGAAGAATCTTCACTATCTAATGAGAACTTAGGAGTCATCTCTATAAGCTTTGTATCTTCCATTTTTGTTTGAGGTCTTTCTACCATTGTTTCAGTAGGCATTGATACACTGTTGTCTCTCTTAGGAGTTTTAACCAATCCTGTACCAGAAGTCATATCAACAGATTTATTTAATGCTTCTAATCTCTTAGCTGGATTATTTATAGAAACATGCTCTGTTGTACCAAATTTAGAAGTTACCTCTTCAATATCATTATTTATTAGAGACTCTCTATATACTGCTTTTGGTTCAAATAGATCCTCTACTAATGCTACAGATTTTGGATAGAATGGTTGGAATATAGAATCTAATCTATGAGTAGGAGGAAGTTTATATCTATGCTTAGTCATTTTAATACCAAGATATCTATTACCCTCTTTATCATATTCTGGAACAATGATAAATGTACCATCAAGGTTAGTATCAATCTTAATTGATTCACCAATATTCGCACGACCTAATTTCTTAATAGAATCTAGCTTATTAGCATTTCTTCCCTCATCAATAATCTTCATCGCTTCACGATTAAGCTGTGATGCGGTTATTACTGGAATCTTCTTAGAGATTGCAAATGTTTTAAAGTCATTTACTACCGTACCAAGATCCTGATAAACGTCTTTTGTTCTTTCGGATGGTTTGATACGCATCATATAATCTTGTAAGAATGCTATAGTTTCAAAACCCTCATCTTCCAAGTCTTCTACTATCTTATACATATAGGAAGTATCTACAGAATTTACAGGTTTGTATTTGATAAATAACTCTACAGCTCTTTTATTTTCTGGATCAAATTCAAATTGGCATGCTTTGAATTGTGCTATTGCATCTTCTGCTGTAGCACATGCTTCCATAGACTTACCTTTGGTCATAATATGATATAAAGAGCAAACGGTTTCTACTACTAAGTTTTCCATTGTTAATAATACAATACATGGTTTCTTAGATTTATCTTGAGTTATGAAATCTTGATTATATTTCCATAGCTGATACATTATATTCTCTAGAGTTGTTGTCTTACCAGAACCAGATGCACCAAAGAATGAATATACACGTTCTTTTTGGAAACCTCCACCAAGCATAGCATTAAATCCCTGCATTCCAGTAACCAATTTATATGATGGGCTAGTTACATATTTATGAATATCTGGAACGGTTGTTTCTAACTGAGATAATCTGAATAATGTATCAGATGAATCTTTATTTACCTCATTACGTCTAAATATAGTTTGAATATCACTAATTCTAGATTTTAAATAATCAATAGTTTGATTCTTTTCTCTAAAATCTGCATTTTGATACTTAGTGATAGCATCGAGTAATACGTTAATATGCTCATCAACTTCAGTATTAGTTAATAGCATAGAAATATTACCCTCAATAGATATAACCTCATCATTAGAAAGCTCTCTAGTCAAAGATTGATCTTTTTCTAAATTAGTTATATCCATAGTAAGATTGATATTAGATAGAATCATTTCTCTATCATTCAATCCATTCATTCTATTTTCTAGAATTGCTTTTAAGAATCTTAACTTAATGGCACAGTTTTGATTCTTTATAAAATCTTCAGGATTGATCCTGATGATTAAACTATTTAGCATAGTTAATCCGTGCTTACGGATGTTGTCGTTCATAGAGAGAGCATATCGGCAAAACGAATTCAGCATATACTCTGTGATGCCAGAAGCTTGAGGAGCCTTTCTAGCAGTTTTTGTATTCGTTGGCTGATATTTTGATTTTCTCTTGTCAAAGTCTGTCATACTAGAAACTCCCATTTATAGTTTTTATATTTTTCGTTCGAGTAGTATTATAATGTTTTCGAGGTTAAAGTTTTTCAATATAGGACATGAAGTCAGCAAACTTTTCAACGCTCCAAAAATCATTTCCTTCTTCTTGGTTCATATATTGTACCAACTTTTGTTCAGGAGATAGATTGTTATCAAATAGATAATCATACTTTTGATATTTCTGATTCATGCTATGCAACTCTTTTTGTATCTTCTGTTGTTCAAAGTTAGTTTCAATTTTTACATTAGCCTTACTTCTATAGAAATTTTTAAGCAATTCTATAGTTCTAGGATTATTCTTTGTAATAAGGATTCTAAGATGATCTATACCCTCATTCAATAATGCTTTGATATAATCAATTATAATCCTAGGATCTTGATTAATCATTTCATCAAGATTAATAGTATCATATCGGAAAGACTTAATAGGTTCAAAATGAACCATATACTTTCTTTCTTTGATATTGTGTAGAAGAACGATGAACCCCTTTTCTTCTTCCTCACCAAATTTATATCTTATAGGAGATCCACAGTAATAAAAGTCGTTACTATATACACCATGAACGTGAACATGTCCTGATATAATAGGGCCCTTGCAATTACCAAAGTCTTCTATATCAAATACTGGCTCCCTATTAGATGCTAAATCTCTTTTATTCTTACCAAAGATAGCACCTTTAAAAGTACCATGCATATAACAAGCATCATATAATCCAGAATTAATTAAAAATTGGTTATAATACGGCTCACCCATGTTATACATCTCTGGAATGCATAGAATCTTCTTACCTTTGATAAATAAAAATTGAGTTTGGGTTACAATTCGTAAATCACAACCTTGATTCATAAATGGAACAAAGATCTTGAGCTGATCAGCATCATGAGATCCAGTACCGTTTATGAGAATCAAGGTTGCATTTTTTCTTTTACATATATCAACTAATCTTTGTACAAATGAGATTGCGTATACTACAGCATCAGAGTTAGCCATAAACTTATGATCAAATATATCCCCATTAACAGATACTATATCTAACACATTCATCATTTCAAGATAGTTTAAAAATTGTTCATTTAAGATTTTATATTCAGTTAAAGGCTCTATAGTACCAAAGTGCAAATCTGATATATGAGCTTCAACAAATGTATCTTTTATATTATCAAAACTTATTACTTGTTTCATTGTTTTCTTTAATCACTCCTTACCTTATTATAGTATGTGACCAAAATTTAAGTTAAGAATAATACTAGAGCAAGTTTATGCTCTAGTATCATCTACAACTTGTTTGGTAACTCCAACATTTAAGACTGATCTTAATATGATATCTAAAATTCCCATTATATTAACAGCCATTATAGAATATTTACTGTATTCCTCAGCTTTAAGGTTATTGCTAAAGATATAATTAGGATTGATTATCATTCCCTTTTCATTTATCTGGAATCTTCTAAAAGATTCGACTTCAGCAACAGATGTTTCTAATCTAGTAGAACATTTGTATATAGTTTCTTCTATAGTATAAAAATGCTCATCTAAATCCAATCTAAGTTTAGTTTTTATAAACCTTTCATTATTTGGAAGATATAAACTATTTAGATTGTAATTGATTATGATAATTTTATTTATACGTTGAAAAGCATTCTCTCTAGTATCATTGTATTCGAATATAATATCACAGCTGTCTCTATTATTTTCGAATATAGTTTTAAGAAGATCTTCTAAGTCTACTTGAAATAAGATGGTGAAATACAATAAGAATACAGAATATCGTAATACATGATATACTAAAGTTTCAGGATGCTTAAAAGATTCCTTTAGAATCTTTCTAGAGCCTTTAGATATTCTATTACTTAATAAAGGAAATTTTATATATCTTATAATCCATTTCCTTATATATCTAACAACTTTATTACCATCAGTTCTATTAAATTCATTAATATATCTTGTAAAGTCTTCGAAGATATTTAATGGATCATATTTATCATACACTTTGTGGTTGGAACTGATGAAGTTTCTTGGCAAGATCATTAAAATTCTCCTCAAGATAATGAATATGATAATAGCTATAAAGAATAGAAATAAAAGTTCTTTCACATAAATCAAAATATTCTTTATGATCTGGAATAGATAGGTCTAAAATATACTCTTTGTATTTCGGTTGATACTTATTTAATTGAAGAATAATAACACCATCTATATTAATATTCTCTTTTTCTCTAAGAACTTTAGAATATGCTGCTAATTGTAAATAGTATTTATAGGTTACATGATTAGAAGTCTTGAAGTCTATGAGATAAATTTTTCCATTTATTTTCATAAGACAATCGTATGTTCCACCATACCATTCACAAACTAGTTTTTGTTCCTGACCAATGATTTCATATTCTGTTTCTTTTATTACTTTCCACCATTCTTGAAAAGCTTTAAAACAAATTGATGGAGTATCCTCTGGAACTTCTTGACCTTTTAAAAAGCATTCTATTCCATAATGAATCTTAGTTCCAAATGTTGCTGCTTTATTTAATACATCTCTATATCGTTGATGTTTAAATCCAAGGCTATTTGCCCAACTCATTAATTTCTCTTCACTAATCATTTTAGAAAGCACCTCAGTAACTCTAGGTACATTCTTACCATTATATGTGTATCTATCACTAGAATTCATTTCCACATGAAGATCTAAAATATCTTGTAATTGCATTAATTTTACCCCTTTCTTTATCACTTAATAACAAGTCTAAGACCTCGTATTTTATCATATACAGAATGGGCTTATTTACTGCAGGGACATTAAAATAACTACTTAAAAATATCTGATAGGAGGAAACAAAACTCATGAAGGAATTAAAATCCTACTCTGACTCTTACTTTTATAAACAGTATCCAAAATATCAAAAACTCTTATTGGATGCTATTATGACTGATCCTTTGATCGATAAAGCTACTGAAGAATTCAAAGGTGTTATTTTAGATTTAAAACATCAAAGAACAGATGAAGCATTATTGCGTATTCTTAATTCTACAAATACAGTTTTATTAGACTGCGATGTTCCTTTGCCTAGAACATTTAAAGTATTTTGTGCTAAAGAAATGAAGGGTAAAGATCGTGGTAAAATCAAAGTATTTATCGATGCATCTGCTTGTATTGTAAAAGATCCAAAACATGGCGATTACAATGTAAATGAAACAGCATTAGTTTCTTATCTTATGAATGCTGGTGTTTCTATGATCTATCATAAAAACTTTGATATTCTTAGACGTAGAGCGAATATGAATATTGGTATTACTAAATGCTTTGCAAATTGCTTTACTCATATTATTGATTTCTTAGCAAAGATTTCTATTCAAGAATCTAAAAAGATTCAAGTTACTTATCTTTCTGCTATGTACTTCTTAATGGGCATTCTTCAATTAGATAACGAAAACAAAGCTAGAGACATTGCTATGAAAGTAGCAGATATCTCTAAAAATGAAGCTATTTTATTAGAAGATGCTATTGAAAAAGCTTGCCGTAAGCACAGTGATATTAAAGAAAAAGATCTTAATCCATATGAAAATATCAAGATCTTTGTTAACTCTTTAAGAGATGCAATGCATCTCAATCCTAAAGCAGTTAGCTTAGATATTATTGTAGAAAGATGGATGATGCAATTCGGTCCTGGTACAGTATTTGGTTTAGAATACTTCCCAGCATTTTCTGCTATGATTACTGATGCATACGTTGGTGGTTATTTGAATAACCAAAAGACTATTGAAAAAATCTGTGGTAAAGATATGGTTCAATATTCTAAAGATGTAATTACTATGCTAGGCTCCATTGCCTAGATAATTTAGGAGGTATTCGTAATGCCTAATTTTTTACTAAACCTCCATTTTGATAAAACTGGTTGCAATAATTCTTCTATCAAAAACTTAGGTGGGGTATCTTTTACAGATACCTCATCTATTATTGAAGCAGCTGGTACTGCTTATTTTAAACCGTTTAATGATAATGCTGGTTTATGGTTAGAAGATGTATCTAAACTTAAAAAGCATTTGGAATCTCAAAAGAACTTTACCATCTATCTTAAATACAGAATTAAGAAAGAGAATATGAATAAAGATGAGAAGATTCCTTTATTATCATATAAACGTAAAGATAGAAATAGTCATAATAACTTCGTATATATAGAAGAGGCTGGATATTTTACTATCCAGATATCTCCAGAAGAAAAATATTCTAGTGCTATAGTAGATTATACTTTTAATGATAAATGGCATTATCTCACTATAACTAGAGATGATAATGTTCTTAGAATATTTGTAGATGGCTGTTTAACTACCATCAATGATATTCAAGGGTCTATGACTTTTGGAGATGAATTATTTATTGGATATAAGAAAAGCACTAGTAATGATATTCATACATTTGGTAGTGGATATCTTGATGATATTAGCATTATTGACGATTGTATTTATTATGATACATTCGTTCCTCCAACTCTTTATATTACAACAGAAGATACTATAGAGAATTATTTTAGAAACAACCATTCAAACGTTTTAGGTCAATTAGAACCAGAAACCCAGGATCTTATTGATCACAAAATGGAATCTACAGCATACTATTTTAACGAAGCTCAAAGAGGATATCTTCCTCAAAGACTTAGAATAAAATGGCATGAAGAAAGAGAATATTTTAAAAGAGAAGAATGGAATAGAGAATCTAAATATATAGATTCTACTGTAATCTCTTTATATAATATGGCTCATGATAGAGTTGGTTTCGAAGAACAAAGGTTCTTTGAAGGCAATGCATATCACCTATTAATGGATAAAGCTATAAACCCATTCCTATTATTTGTAGATGGTAAGTTTGTACCATTGTCTAAAATCTACATGATAAGATCTGATGATTTCTATACAGTATTTATTAATAATAGAGATCCAATCTTATCAGGGCCAGTACAAACTGTTGAATATATAAAAATTCCATTCCCAGTAATTTACGAAGAATTTATTGGTGAAAGAGAAGATAAAACTCCTATTTATAAATTCAATAAAGATGGATATTTTGATAACTCTCAATCAGCAATTTATTTCTATTATATAGATAATGATCAAGCTCCAAATACTAAGCTTAGAACTAATGGTATCTATGAACAAACTATGCCTTCATATGTAGATAGTGAGGGTGGTAGTATAAGACATAGTGATGATGAAATGGTTCATTATGTATGGAGATATGGTAATCTAGAAGCTAAAAGAATTCATGGTAGAAATATTTTCATGTATTTTAGAGCATGGGATCATGGTTATGTAAAACCAGGAGATCAGATAGTTCTATATAGAGATAATGTTCCTATAGATCCTAAGAATTATCGTCTTATGGGTGTAGACTTGATTGAGTTCTTCAATTATCAAACTTTAGATCTACCTTCTGATGCCCTATATACTATGGAGATTATTACAGATAATTCTGATTGGTTAATAGAAGACTATGCCACTTCTAAAGTATTCTCTATGGTTGCTCAAGAAGATGAGCAAATAGTATTCCAATTACCAGTAGAAGATTGGCCTGATGTATCTAGCTACAATCAAATCTTAGTATTTAATGGTAGTATCTTCCTTAACCAAAATGATTATGTAGTCAATAGAGATAATTATACTATTACATTTACCAATTCTGCTAAGGTAATCCATAAAGGAGATACTTTAATATTTGCTTTTGTAAATATTACTAAAGGCTCTCAACATGGCCCTCTTCATTTAAAACCATTCTTCTTCTCTCAAGAAGCAGATACTAATAGCAATTCTATTACTCTTCCAGATATGCCTGGTCTTAAATATAATCTAAACAATTTCATGTTGTTTATAGATGATAAATTGGTTATTCCTAGAAGATATAGAATTGAAGGGGATAAGCTTGTATTTATGGAGGCTAATGATGGAATAAAGAAAGGACAACATGCTGTCTTTGTCTTATTTAAATTAGTAAGTGAATATGATGACCCTACAAATGTAAGATACAAAGTTATTCAAGAAGAACTTGCACTTGGTCGTAGATTTGTATTATACGATATGACTATTGATAAGAGATTCAAAATAACTTTAGATAATCTAGTAGCATTTGATCAAAATGGTAGATACATTCCTGATCTATTTGGTCAGATTTATAATAGAAATATTATAAAATGCTTATATACTGGAGAACCAATGCTAAGGGTTCCAACCTATTTCAGTTGTATCTGGTTAGATGATTCCCTACCTAATGAAGCATTAGCAGTTCATCCAACTAATAATGCCTTCATGAATGGGTATATTGCTCTATTCGAAGAATTCTATGAAATGGATGATCATTTCAAAGAACTAATGTCTGATTTTAATACTAGATATTATAAGAGTAAGCATTATGGTGAGAATCTTGCAAGAGCTTTAGATTATATGGCCTGTTATCAACAAATTAAATTTGATAAGGTTTATGAAGAAAGAGCTACTGCTGATAGAATTACATTCGATATAGGTAAATTAAATGCTGCATCTTCTTTAGATGCTAATGGTGATACTGCATATGAGATGGAACGTGACTTATTTAAGAGCAGATATTATAGAACCTATCCTATCTATTTCTTAAATGGTATTGTTCCAGAGTGGTATGATCAAACAACATATTCTGGTAATAGAGTAACTATTCATACTCCAACCAAACTTAAAAATGGTGAAAATGAACAAATCTTTACTGAAACTAAAAACATTATTGTACCTATACCATTTGAGAGAGAAAAATCTACTGGTATAGAAGATATTAATGACTTATATCTTAAGGAATATGGAGATAAGCAAGAGTACTTTGGTAAGAATAGATTCCGCGGATCTGCTCTTATCGATGTAAAAGGTGTTTATAAACCAAGAAGAAATGAGCAGCTTGGTCGTATAGTTGTAGATTTCGATTTCGATTACAATAGTAAGAACGGTCTTGTCAATGTTATCACCGTTATGAGTGGCTTTGGCGAACCTCTTTGTAACTTATATATGGGCAATCAAGAGGAATATAAGCGTTCATTAAATGCTTTAAATCCCCATACCCCAGTATTCAGTTACAACTTAAAGGATATAGAAAACAGAAATAACTTACGACTAACTATCAGCTACTCTGATGACGTATATAGATTTGTGCTAAGTAGAAATAGAAAGATTATCGAATCCTTATATCTTACTATTCCATATTCTCATAGCACTGTAGTAATCTTTGGGTCAGAATTCGATACAGCTAATACTGATTATAAAGGTATTAAATTAAAACAATTCGATCCAGGAAAAGAGCTTACTATTAGAGGTACTAGCAGATTCGTATATGGAACATATAGACCTACATCTAGCGTAGATGTTTTAGAATCTATTCGTTGCCATAATATGGTAAACTTCTTAGAACCACTTGAAAGTAGAATCTTATATATCAATAATAATACACAAGAATTCATTGGAAAGGTTAGAACAGGAAAAGTATCTAATAAAGATATCAAATCCATTGTTATCGTTCCTGAAAAGACTAAAACATATGATATCGTATCATCTATTAGAGTTAAACCAGGCTTGGCACTTTATGAAAGAGATATCTCATTAGATATCCCATCCCAAATCCAAGTTAAGGTTGATATACCTCCAGTTGATATAGATTGTAATGTAGACCTCTATATCTGGGATTATGTAGATCCTTATGATAATAGTGGAGAATCTTATGAATTCTATTGTAAAGTAGATCCTTCTTATGATTTTACTCCTACAGATATTCCATGTAAGATTGAAGTTCCAATTGTAATTACTAAAGCATAATTTTATTACAATCAAACCCCTATACGATAATTTCGTATAGGGGTACATACTAGTAATAAATTTTGCTTTTTTATTGTAATAAGGAGGGAGAGCTTTTGTACACTAAACTTGTAACCAAAGTGGTTACAATTCCAATCCCTTTTAAAGATAGTTATTTCGATGGAACATATCCTCGTAAAAAAATAGATGGGGTTAAGGATCTTATCCTTGCTCAAATAGAAAATGACTCTACCGATATTCATAATAAAGCCTATCCTGTATATCAATATTGGAGGGAAAGAGATAGACGGTCTGGAGATACTACTACTGATAGAACATTTTCTACTACTCAGATAAATTCTTCTACTCTATTTGATCTATCGGCAGTCTATATTCCAAAACCAAATGAGAATGTCTTAAAAATTATTTTTAAATGTAATCAAATATTTTTAGACAGACTACCAACAAGAGATCCGAATAATGTTTCAATCATAGATTCTCCTATTGGGGCTACTAGTATATTCTCTATATTTGATAAATATACTACTACTCCTTTAGTAAATATTATAGCTGGTGATAAAGATAATTTCGAAAATGAGTTAAAAAAGGCTTATCCTAGATTATCTAAAATGGCTAATATAGATGCCTTTCCAACTGGTAGCACTGTAATCAATGACTTTGAACTTACAGTTGAGTTTCTAAAAGGCGATGGATGTGTCGTAACTTATAGATCTGATGAACAAAGAACTCCTATAGTTGAAACACTTCCTAAATATAGCTTAAGTTCTTTATTCTCTGTATTTGCTATTAATGGGTATATTACTAATAATGCCGATCCTGCAAATACTGAGTTTTATAGATATAATATTCAACCTACACAACAAGCATTAAATGTTAGGGAAAATGGGGATTACCCATGCTATATTCAAGTAGAATATGGTACTCTCCAAAACTATATTGACGTAGATCCATTGCTTACTGGTGATTTTGAATATACAAAGAATGACTTAAGCAATGATGTAATCAATGGTAGTTTGGAAATAGATAAACAAGATAAAGATCTTGAATTTCCATTATCAGTTACAGTAGTTGAAAAGATTAGATATGATGGACCGGTAGATCCAGAAAGTCTTAGAAAAAATAATCAAAAGACTACAGATTTTCAATTAGTAAAAGAATTGGAAAGCAAATATAAAGGTCATTGTTATAATTGTACTGGTATTAAATTTGATGATATTCAAATCTTTGCAGAAGTCACTAGCGGTCATTTATATCCTCTAAAATATGTAATTGATGATAATGGAAAAATTACATTTGATGATAATAAGTATGCTGCTAATCTTCCATTATATGCTGGATCTAAACGTCAGTTCTTATATAAGAGATTTAATATAGAGCGAAACTCTAACTATATTTCTTTAGAAGACGAATTTAAATCTGGTTGGGATACTAAGAGATATATTATCTTTAAAAATGGTCACTTATTGAATAATTCTATTTATAAGATTATAGCACCTAACTTCACAAATGGTGTTAAATATAAAAGGGTTTATTCCGCAAGTACTTTCAAAGAAGGAGATTATGTAGACGTATTCTATATTGAATGTGATGACAACTTTACTCACGTTCCATATAATCACGACGTTTATATGAGCTCTAAGGTAGTATATGCAGAAAAGAACAATCAGACTGTAGTAAGGGTTCCTTATCCATATAAATCTTACCCTAGAGGAAATAAATACTTCTTCGTATTTAATAAAGATGGTATTTATCTAGATAAGAGAAAACAGTATACCCTATCAGAAGATGCTGATTTTATTACCCTATATGAAACTAGAGCACTTCAAAGAACAGAAAGTTCTATGGATTATCTAGTATTCGTATTCCCATATGTAAGATCTGAATTTGAAGTTGATGGAGAATATACTGAGGATAATAAACTTGAAAACTCTGGAATTACTTTCAATTATTCTTATGCTGATGGTGGTACTAATACTGGGTTAATAGAGTTCAAACCAGAATTTAAATCTTATAAGCTTACTAAAGATAACTTCTTATTATTTGGTAACTCTACATATATAGATCCATCTAGATATGAGTTGGTCGATAATAATAAGATTCAATTATTAGATCCAGTAGATATAAGACATGCTAGATATGCTCAGTATGTAATGGTAATATTCAATAATATTGGTGTTCTTGAAGAATATAAAGAAAATACTTCTGAAAATTTAAGATTCAATATTAAAGTACAACAAGTTACTGCTACTGAAGAAAAACAAGTTACATTTGAGCTTCCTCAAGATATAGGATATAATTCTAAATTCTTGGCATTTGCTGGTAGTCTTTCTCTTGATGAGAGTGAAAGATATGCATATGATTCTGTAACTAAAACACTAATTCTTACCCAACCAGAATACTATCTAGAAGCTGGTAGAACTCTAACTGTTATTACAGTAGATGATATAGAAGCCAGAGGAGGATTTACTGAGAGGGTAGATTTCGAAAAGATAGAATTCCCTATCACTTCTAAAACTATTATTTCTATACCAAGCTGGTATATTGATAATATGAAGCTAAGTCCAGATAATATCGCTTTATTCATCAATGGTACCTTCATAAATCCAGAAAGATATAAACTAAAAGAAAATGTTATCATTCCTCAATATAAGAATGATAGACAGTTTGCTGCTGGTAAGACTGCTACAGTTCTTTATTTCTATAAGAAGAAAGTATCTGCAGCAGAAGATGGAATAGAAGGACCATATGATTTATTTGATATGAAGAGAGATCATGATGATATTTGGTTCGACGAAATGTATGCCAAACCAGTATTAGCTGGTAAGACATTAGATTTTACACAGAATATTATCTATGGTAATCTAGAATATATGGAAGATCTATCTAATTGGTATACAAGGGTTATTATCGAAGGTAATCTAGATTATATTAGAGAATATCCTATATCTTTAGATTTCATATCAGGTGATTTGCAAATCTATTATAAAGATCCATATATTAAAGATATCAATGGTGATATTGAAGATTTAGATGTAGATTGGTACAAGGTTAGTCCTAATCTAGATGGTAAAGATGTCGATACATTCTATAAACTTCCTGATATGGCTAAATATGTATTGATAGCAAATAATGTAGTTTCTATTCATACTAAACTTAATGCGAATAGTAGCTTCTATTCTGTATTTACAGATAATGACGATATAGTTGCTATTAAATTTGAACCTACTACATCTTTAGAAACTATTACTCCTTATACGTTTAGAGGTATGACTAAATTAGCATACGTTGCATTCGATAAGAATAATAAACGTATAAGTTCTTATGCATTTGCTGCTACTCCTAAATTAAAAACTGTTAAATTAGTTCCTAATATGAAAGTAGAAGAGAATGCATTTAAGTTCTTAGAAAACTTATATATTGCAGAAGATGCTATAGTTGCAGATAATGCATTTGAGCCTTCTAATAATATAAGAATAACTTATGATAAAAATTCCGAAAACTATATTATGAATAACACTCCAGAGAATAGATTAACTGTTAATGAAGTTACTGTTCCTTTGAGTGTTAGAAATATTCAGTCTTACCAATTCTATGGATTTAATTCTATCAATAGATTAGAATTAGAGAATACAGTATTGAAAATCCTTCCTGCAGCATTTAAGAATTGTACAAACTTATCCTCCATTACATTAAAACCAAACTTATGGTTTATTGGTAGCGGGGCATTTGCTAACAGTGGTTTAAATGAATTATCTATTCCTTCTACAGTTACAACTATGGAAGAAGGAGTATGCAAAGGCGCTTCAAAATTAACTAGAGTCGTAATTCCTAATTCTATCGAATCTATTTTAGAATATTCTTTCTATGGATGCGATAAATTGAATGAAGTTGTTATAGAACCAGCCGTTGAACCAGAACTTGGTAAAAAGGGTAAGGGTCTAAAATATATCGCAGACTATGCATTTGGATCAGATGAATTAACTGAGATAACTATTCCAGCATCTGTTAAAACTATTGGAAGAAATGCATTTGCTAATTGCCCTAACTTAAGAGTTATTAACATTGCAGAATATCCTAAATCCCATGTATCTGATCTATCTTCTGACTCTATAGAAAATGCTCCATGGGGTGCACCAAATGCAAGAGTTAATTATTTATAGTTTTTGAAAGGAGTACACATGGCTAGTGTAATCGAAAAAAATAATGGCCAAACAGTATTCACTTTCAACCAAAATAATGGTATCCCAGTCGAGTTTGACTTGACTGGGATTCTCTCTATAAAAATAGAATGTTATGGAGCAGGTTCATTATGTGGTGATAATAAGACAGGATCTAGAGGTGGCTATGCTACTGGTATATTAGATACAAGAAATATGCAATCTCTATATCTTACTGTTGGTTGTTTACCAAATGGTAGATCTGGCGGTCTTGGATTTGGTAAAGGTGGAGACTCAAGATATCCAGAATTCTCTAAGATGATGGGATATGGTGGTGGTGGCTCCACTGGTATTTCATTAAAAAAAGATGATCAAGAAAGTGTTATCATGATCGCTGCTGGCGGTGGTGGTGGTACTGATTATATAGATTATAAAAATGATACCATTTATCTTGAAGGTTATGATGGCGGTGGATATTCAGCCAAACCAATATCTACTGCTAATGGTAATATAGATTACGACGGTAAAGATAGCTGGTATAGATATGGGTATGCTGGTCAGCCAGGTACCCAAGATAAACCTGGGCTTGGTGGCAGTTTAGATAAATTCTCTACATTTACCATTACTCCAGAATCTAATGGATTTCCATTTAATGGAGGGCATGGTAAACGTGATTCCTTAACCGATAGAGTTCATGGCGGCGCTCCTGGTGGCGGTGCAGGATGGAATGGCGGTGGAGGCGGTGATATTAGAGGTGGTGGTGGATCCTCATTTATAAATGGCGATCCAGATTGTAAGCTATTTTCTGATAGACCATCTTTCACAGATACAGCAACTATTACTGGTGGTAATACTCAAACCTTTGAAGGTAAGGTTGTAATAACAGTATTACAAGCAGAGATGGATCCAAAAGAATTCTTTTGTAGTATCTCTGTAGCTCCTAATAATGCTGTATTAGATATTGAAATTCCATTCCCTTATAAACAGTTTACTGAAATGCAATTCTTCATTAGTGATAATGAAGGAAGACTCATTCCTCAAGCTTATTATGATAGAATCAATGAAAGAACTATCCGTATTAAAAATGCGGTACCATTTGGTATTACAGAAGAGGATGATATTAAGTTTACATTCTGCCATAATAAAGGACAATATGCCGTTCAGAAAATGGACCTCCATATAGTAGGTGAAGAGGGTATTAGAAAATATAATATCGATTCTCCATATTATGCTATGCTAGATCTTAGAACAAGATTTAAAGTATTCTTAAATCGAAAAGCATTAGTTCCTGGAAAAGATTATAGTATTAATATCTACAGAGGATATATTAAATTTGAAGATCATATAATGATCAATCTTCGTGATGATATTGATATTATTTGTTTCTATACTGGCACCAAGTACAATAAAGCTATTCCAGAACTTCCTATGAGTGGATATATTTATTTCAATAAATATGAAATTGATAGAAATCTTAATAAGAATCTGATGGCTGTATTTGTTAATGGTAAACTTGTTCAAAGAAAAGATATCCTAGATATTTCTAATAACATTCATAAAGTTTCTAGAGATATCAAATCTAGATATAACCTAGAAGTACTTAATCTAAGTCCTAGAGTTGATTCATTAGTGCCAAGATTCAAACGTCCTATAAGTAGAGGGATTGTAAAGAAAAAGGTTACTAAATGGATTAATGGTAGAATATTAGATTATAAAGGTGCTGAGTTAAAGAAAGATCTATTTGAAGGGCCTAATGGTACAGGTATTAAACTATATCTAAAAGCTGATGAAATAGAAGCTCTATTCATTACTGGTAAAGATGCCAAACTATTCAAAGAAGATTTCTCTATGTGGTTATTTGATAGAGGAAATGGTATTACCTTTAATTATCTTCCTAAATATAAAGTAACCATTCAACAGTCTGAACACCAAACTATTACTGTTAGCTATAATGGAAAAGATTATACTGGTGGAGAGGTTTGGGTAACACATGGTGATGAGATTACTGCTAGTATTATAGGTTCGAATGGATATTGGCCTGGTAAACTAAATCTAACAAGTGCTACTATCACAGGTCCTACAACAGTATGGGCATCTAAAGCTGTTCCTAAAGTATATGTTAATGCTCTTATTCCATGGAATGCAGATTATAGTGATTTGGATACTAGGGATAATAGATACTGGAGAGTGAAAGATGTCACCATTCCAGATGGTGTAAACAAAATTCTAGTAGTATATACTTGGCATTATAAATCTGATGAACGATGGGATCTAGACCAAGGTGGAAAAACATATGAAGGCTATAGGAATGATAGAGCTACATTAAACAATGATATAGCTGCAAATAGAATTTCAATTAGTCCGACAGGTTTCGGTAGCAGATATAATGGTACTGCTATATTCAATTATAATAATATGACTAGATGGTTTGAAAAAGGTAAAAGCAAATGGATTCCATCTGGATGGAAGCTACCACCTGAAGCAGCAAGATATGGTGCCGATGTATATACTGTAGTAGGTGTTACTCCTGGTAAGACTTATAAACTTGCTTGTTTCTCTGGAGCATTTAAATCTAGACCTTATGGATTTTTCTTAGTATATGATGATTTTGTTAAAAATCTTCCTATCGATATTACAGATTATTAGAAGATGGAGGAATTATGAAGTCTGAAAATAATAATTCATTCACAATACAAACTACAAATGGTGGAGCTCAGGATTATACTATCTTTGCCAAGGAAGAAGAAGCTCAGATTCCTGCAGATCAATTAGTGAGTGGAATGTCTTACTGGGCTAGAGAAAATGTTATCAACTATAAAACCGTTGATAATCCTTTTCTAGATTCTGTTCAGTTTAAAGAACCTCAAAACCCTGTCAATGCAAAACTGAAAGCTATTTATACAGAAGCGGTTGATAATGCTTCCTTGGATACTAAAAAATATTATTTTAAAGAAGAACAATCAAATCTACCATGTAATCCCCTTAATGGTATGGAAAAACTTACTTGGAAAGTAATAGAACCTCTATTTGCTAAAACAGATAGGGGTCTAAGCGTAAAATATTCTAGAGACTTAAGCATGTTCTTTAATGGCTGTAAAAGTTTGAGATGGTGTGATGTTAGAGAAGGTTTAAAAGTAACTAATAACACTAAAGTCATAGAATACTTCTTCTCTGGATGTGAGTCTCTTAGAGCAATTCTTGGTTTAACATTTTGGGATATATCTGGGATTACAGATTTTGATTATATGTTCTTCAATTGTAAAAACCTACAATGGATTAATATTTGCACTTGGAATACTTCTTACGTTGAAGATTTCAGAAGTATGTTTGGGCTATGCTCTAATTTAAAGACAATTAGCGGCGTTATTGACCTATCAAGCGCTGTAAATTACACAGGAATGTTTGCATCTTGTGATTCCCTTATTGGTGTCAAATTAAAGAACGTTCCTGCGGATTTTGATTTTGGCAGAGCTGGATTAAAACCTGGTCAATATGAAATTGTTGACCCATTCTATGTCGATCCTATATTCTTTGAATATGGATATAGGGATAATAATGATCTATTAATCGCCGACTGGGGTACTGAAGAAACCCATCGTGTTAGTGATGAAGTTCCTCTTGAATAATATTTAAAAATTTTTTATTAGAATAATCATACAAATATAGGGTAGAGTCATTAAGACTCTACCCATTATTTATTCATCTTTTTCAGGATAACTATAATATTTAAAATTACTATGAGCTACTTCATTATCTTCTTCAAATCTAATCTTTTCCATCATTTCCATTTCGGCAGTACTAGATTTTTTAAAATATACAGGACGTGTAATTTCTACATTATCAACTACATTATCCCATCTAGTATGATTAGTATTATAATTAAAAGGAGCACCATATACAAATCTTGGTTCTACTCTAGTTTCATCATCTGACATTTGTACAGCCACTGGAGGGAATCTTTCCACAGTTTGCCTTATATCAACCATTTCGAAGTTATCAGTGTAGGTCCCATCATTACAGATTTGTAATTGATCTAATTCATATTCATAAGCTCCAGATTTAGGCGCACTATATGGATTCCCGAACTTAATATCCTTTAAAATTCTACCAAAATCATGCCTATCATTATATTCCCACCATTTCTTACCATCTAGGAAGAAACGTTCTATATCTAGTTTGCCTTTTGAGAATAAAATATTATGCCACTCATTATCTGGAGTATAAGGGCAATCATAAATTAATTTATCATTGATAACTAATGCAGCAGATGGTTTTCCTTCTACAGACCCATGATATGCTGGGATTAATTTAATATTATCCCCATGCTCATCTGTAAATTCTACACCAGGAATAAATGAATTCTTATTATTATCAAAATCTATAATAGCAGAATTGTGTAACTTAAACCAGAATGAAATTGAAAACATTTGATCCTTTTCTAGCTCAAATTCTTCTGTATTATGATAATATGAATTTACATTCATACAATAACAAGATTTAAATCTTGTAGAAATATACGGATCCTGAATAGCAGTATTGTTAGAAAAGGATATAGAACCTTGCTTAGACCAACCATCTTTTCCAAGACCAACATCTTTCATTCCTTCATCATCAAATCTGATAATACTGAAATACTTTCTTCTTCTAAACATTCTATATCACCTCCTATGCACCATAGTCATCATCATCTTCATCAGATCCAGGAGCTATATCTGGATATGGATTGTTATCTGGTTTTAGATAAATAGTCTTTCTATAATATACATGACCTTTACCATTTTCTTGATCAGATATAATCCATTCAAATACACCTACAGTATTGGAATCCTCATATCCTGTAGATTCCATGTTATAATATACCTTTTCTATATCGTCATTAGAAGAAGGATTTATTTGAAGAGAGCAAAGAATCCCATCAGCATCATTATTTCCAAGAAAATCTAATTTTTTGATAAGCTTAAGAGGGATAGATACAAATGGTTCATCTATATATGATTCAGTCAAAGTCGCAGGAACTTTTCCTATAAGAATGGCTGTATCACTGTTATATTCTCTATCATTAGTAGGATAGCTTAATTGCGTGATTACATTTATCATATCAGGGATTCTTGTATAGTCATCCTTGAAGAATTTAACTGTATATTTTATATTCTTTTCTTTTCTGGATTCGTTTACGTTATGATGCACCAAGCATAAGTGCCAATCATTAACTTTATTCATTATACCTTCAAAAGTGAATGGTAAGGTAGGATCTAAAATAGCATTTCTATTTTGTTTTGTACCTCTATCTACAATAAGCATTCCATTAAACTCTTTAGTTCTAGGAGCTTTAGGGAGAGCTAACATTTTATCACCACTATTCTTTAAATATATTAAATTTCATTACTTATTGTCAAAAAAGCACAAAAACCCATCAAGTATCAATTAAGATACTTGATGGATTGATTATTATTTTACATCATCAGTTTTTTCAATAATTTTACCAACTACAGAGTTTAAGATGTTCAAAGTGATTGTAATGCACAATGGTAAAACAATACCATCACGAATTTTACACCAACCAGTATCTTTAGAAGCATCTTCTTTCAATTTGTTGATATAAACATCTGCGATTTCTTGGATTTGAGGAAGACCAGATTCCTTTAACCAACGTGTGAAGTATTTTTTAGATTCATTAGTAACGATTTCATTTACATTACCAATCAATTCATCTTTAATATTATTGAAAACAACTTTATCTAAAATTTTAACCATAACTATACTAACCTCCGATAAATAAGACTACTAATTTTCTTCTACAATAAAGCTATCTGTGAGTTTACCGTCTTTATAGCATTCAATTGTAACAGAAGATCCTTTATAAAATTGAACGAAGTCTTTAATAACTTCGCCATTAGCTTTAAATACTACAGAAGAATCTTTGCTTTCTTTAACTCTGATAGTAACAACTTCTCCTTTAGAAGAATCTGCATTAGAAGCTGTTGTATCAATTGTTTTAGCATTCTTTGCTTCACTACGAAGCTTTTCATTTTCTGCTTCTAATTCAGCAATACGATTTTTGAAAGTAGCTTCTTTAGTAATTAAAATGTTTTTATCTTTAGACAAGTTTTCATTTTCTTGTTTAAGATCATTAAGTGATTTAGATAGATTTTTATTAATCTCTTCTAATTCTCTACTACGCTTTTCAGATTTAGCAGCAGTAAGCTGATAAGAATCTGCATTCTTATTTAATGCCTCAAGCTTAGCAGATGTTGATGCATAAAGATTATTGATATTTTCATTTTCTTTGCTAAGAGAGATAATTTTATCTTGAAGAGATTTAATTTGGTCTTTATAGTTATTAACCTCTTTAGCAATATCAGTAATCTTTTCTTTAGATTCACTATTTGGTTTTGCAGGAACTCCTGTATCAGAAGATAAAGCTGCAATCTTAGTTTTATATTCTTGAACAGCTGCATCTAAAGTCTCAATAGTTTTAGCTTCAATAGCTTCTTTAGCTACAAGTGCTTGATGATTAATCTTTAATTCATTATAATCTACTAACAATTTAGAAGATTCTGTCTTAGATTCTAATTCATCAACCCTAGCTTGTAACTCTTTTGCTAGTTTATCAGCTTTTTTATATTGAGATTCTAGTGCCCTATATTGAGTTGCACTATATAATCCAAGCATTATGATTTCCTTCCTGTATGATTAAACAATAAACGGTTCTAATCTTATTAGATTACTTTATTGTTTCTTAGCTTTAGTTGAAGCTTTTTTCTTTTTAGAATTAGCAGCTTCAGCCTTTGCAACTACTTTACGTTTAGGAATTTTAACACTGGTTCTACGCTTAACTGGTGTGATAGGTTTTTTAATAATAGGAGTTTTCTCTTCCTTACTATTTAATTGAATTTTTAGAGCTTCAATTTGACCTTCTTGTTCAGACACCTTATCTGTCAATTCAGAGATTGTTTTGATAGCTTTATCATATTCATTTACTTGTCTTTGTAAACCGCTTTCTAATTCTTTTAGACTAGACTCAAGAGATTCACATTTCTTATTAAGTTCATTAAGTGTTTCTTGAAGTTTTAGATTGAACTCATTTACTTCTTGGATAGATAACTTAAGAGCACTGTTTTCTTCAATTAAATCTCTTTTTTGATTCTCTAATTTCTCAATACGATTAGTTTTACGAGCTTTATCTTCTAATAAACTAGAATTAAGATTTTCTAATTCTTTAACTCTTCGCTCTAAAGATTTGTATTTAGCAACTGTTGTCAAACCTAACATTACTTAATACCTCCCCTTACTTACTTACAAGGATAAAATATAGAGGGTGGAAATTAACCCACCCTCTTATATGTCATCAATTTTTAAACATTTGGTTGGTCAGAGTCTTCTTCACTAGATACATGCAATTCAGCTACAGAATATCCAGGATCTGCGCTAGCAGCAACAGTTACATTACTACCAACTCTAAATCTGTTATTTTGAGAATATCCACCATTGAGTGTAATACTACCATTAGTAGGAGTTAATACTTTAACCGCAATGTAATATTGATCACAACGTTCGCATAACCAAGTTGTACCACCATTGAAAGTTACAAATTTAAATACAACCTCACCAACAGTCTTAGCAGCATCATCGTTAAATCTTTTGAGTGTTGGGAATCTCAATTCATTACTAAACACTACTGTATTTTGAGACATTTTAAGAGTATTCTTATTCCAGATAGCATCGACATAAACTGTATGCATGCCTGCATCCAAATCTTTAGGAAGATCTAGATTGAACTCTTGTCCTTCACTGCCATCAAGATCGATTTTATATACACTAGATGTATCTAAATCTGCTTTAGATATAGATAGAGTTGTTCCAGCACCTTTATCTTCAATTTTATAAGTAGAGACAACTGCGCCTTCTTTCTTAATGAATCCAGCATCATTCTCTAATTCAGATAATTTTGTTTTGACTTCAGACTTTAATGCATAATTTGTTAAATCTACAGTTTGAGCACCCAATTGCTCCCAAGAGTTATTAACGTATACATATTCTGTATATAAGTTTTGATTTTGTTCACTAGGGTTTTTATGTAGATAAATAGTAGAAGCACTGATATCTTGTGTAGGTAATTCAGTAACTACTTGAATATCAAATTTAGGAATACGTTGAAGCAAGGCTTTAATATCAGCCGTAGGCATTGTATCGATAGTTACATTTTTACCAACGATTGGAACTACATTGGTACCAACTGTAATAGATTCGATTTTATTTTCTTGAGCAGAAGCTTCGATTGTAGCAAGTTTATCTTTTTCTGTATTAGTATAATCATTAGAAGATAATACCTTACCAGATTCTTGAACTACGAATAGTTTACGAAGTTCTGCTAGGAATGTCTTTAAATTATCAAGACTAACAACTTTAGCCATTCATATACCTCTTTCTTACAAAGTTATAATTTCTAATTATGAGAAAACAATTTCACTATTATTAACAGTTTCAAAAGTAGGAGTGGTTTCTGTTGATGCTTCTTTAATCTCAGTCCAAGCATCTATTGTTGTTGTAGGACCATATACTTCTGTTGTATATCTATATTTCTTTTGATCTCCAACAACATACACTTCCATACCAACCTTACGGCGTTCTTCTGGAATGCTTAGCATATCAGATTTATGTTGAACAGTTCTCAAACCACCAGCAATATCCTCATCAACAACAATAGGAAATGAATCATTAGCAGGATCTGGAGTGGTTAAAGTACTGAATACGATTGTATCTTTTTTAACAGCCATTTTTTATTCAACCCTTTCATATAAAATTATAAATGTGGAGGATCTGGAGGGCTTGGTACTCCGACGCCATGATTGTCATTATCTTCTGAGGATGTTGATGCCGTAAACAGCTCAATAATTTCTCCTGTAGTGCAAGGAACATCATTTGTCCCACCAGCATTGATAACAATATTTTCACTGCCATCAAATGGTACACCATTGATAGATCTTGGAGTAGCTAATTTATTTGCAATTTTTGCATATACATCTATATTTGCTTTGTTAGCTTCATCTCCATGAATATTTTTTACTGTCATTACGCCTTCTTCAGAGATAGCAATATTTTCAATCCCAGCAGATTTTGTATCAATATCTTCTAATTTTGATTTAGCGTCATTAGTGAAATCATTAGAAGATAGAACTTTACCATCTTCTTTATCTACTTTATTTCCTAAAGCAGATACAAACGTATTTGCTTGAGAAGTAAATTTAGCACTAATCAAACCTAGAGCATAATTTAGATTCTCTAAACTAATTAATTTCATTTACTCTTTCCTTTCTTGTACTATTAAAGAGCTTTTAAGGCAGGGGTAACTTCACTGTCTTTAGATATAATAGTGATAGGAACAGCAAAGTTGTCTAATTCTCCATCTGTATTTTCTAAGAAGTTATAGTAACTTCCAGTAATACCAGTAATTTTACCTTCATATACTAAAGAACCAGGACTGTTCTTTGTAAGTTTAGCATATTTATATTTAAACTTAGTGACATTAGTCTCATCAGTTTTATAAGGGATGGCAATAAAGAAACCAATAGAATCTTCTAGATTACCGCCATTAATTTTAAATGCAACAGTGATATTTAAAGTAGAAGTGCCTTGAGGAACAACTCTAACTTCTTGCAAAGCTTCTGACATATTTCTTTTTCTGAGAATATTGAAATAAGAAACTCTATTATCTTCAAATATGCAACTCATAGAGATACCAGATGTAAAGGTATCTTTAAGAGTATAAGTAGAAGTCATAGCAGCTGGGAATTCGCTTCCTAAAGATACGGTAGTCCCTTGGTCTGAAATAAGAGCAAGTTTGAAATCGCTCATTTTATTATTGACCTTATTAGTTTCATAAGAGGTTTGATATAAAGGCATTTTAATGGATTTTACCATGTCATATACATCTACAACCAAAGTATCACCAGTATTAACCACTAAACTTTTTACATTATCTTCCCCAAGAGTAGATTTCTCTTCAGTAATTCTATTATAGATTCTTGTGGCAAATCTAGGTAATAATAAATCATAAGATCTTTTAATAGTAACTTTGCCATCATCAAATAAATCTACAATTTCTCTAGCAGTATAAGCTTCTGATGTAAATTCGATATCTTGTGTACCATCAAATGGAACACCATTAATCAATCTAGGAGTTGATAATCTATCAGACGTTTTAGAAGATTCGTTTTTTAATACCATCCAATCAGTATCAGTAGTAGCCTGTTTAGTAATATCATTATTTTGTAATATATATGGAGTTTGTGTTTCTAAAACATATACCTCCATACCAACCTTACGCTTTGTAGGTACAATTTGATTACGTTCTACGGTAGTAGAAACAATCATTCTACCACCATTGATTTCATTACTATCTGCTACAGGAAGGCTACCTTTATTTTCAATAAGGTTTTTTTGGTTATTAACCGACATAACAAACGTGTTGTCATTTAGAGCCATAAGTTAGTAACACCTCCATATATAAAAATTATAACTTATATTTTATATTCATAGCCATTAATAAGATGTGTACAAGGAGAATTACTCTCCTTGTACATCATTGGGTTTTAATTAGCCGTGATTAACAGGTCTATGGTAAGTTACAATATAAGTATCGTTTTGGCCATCTGGAGTTAAATCTGTTTTGAGTTTATAGCCACTGAATGTAGCTCTAGCACCATTGATTTGTAGAGGTGCAGTACCGCCACCATTCATGCTGTCTGCAGCATAAACATCAATATCACTATTTCTTTCATTAGTGAATTGACCATATTGGCCATTGATAGTCAAGCATAATGGTAAATCTTTATACTCTTCATCATTCAATGTATCTTCAGATGCAAACATTGCCCAGATATTTGTAGCAACGCCAGTACCAGAAGTTAATTTAACTTTGAAGCTATATTCATTAACACCATCTTTTAATTCAGCAACTTTTAATTTGTTTCTTTCAGTGCCATTTTGCATAATAGCAGATTCGGCAATAACAAGGTATTTTGCAGGAGCTTCAGTTGCAATAGGTTTGAAATCAGCTTCTGTATGAGAAAGTTGTTTAGTCAAAGTACCTAAATCTTTACTTTCGAAAGTTAAAGTCATGTTAGTGATATCTACAGGATCAGAAGGGCCGATTTTAACTCTTACATAGCCTTCGCCATCTGGAGTTTCTTCAGATCTACCACCTTCGATTTTGAAGTAATTTTCATTAACAGGCATAACTTTGTGTTCAATAGCAGGATCAAATTTGATAGCGACAATTTTGTTTGTACCATCGGAGAAAGTTTTGATATCACTTACAAATACGCTATTAGCCACTTTAGTGAGATTTTCATTAGTAGCCAATGTAGAAACATCAGGAACATGAATAGCTTCTACTTTAGTTTTTAATTCATCAATTTTACCTTCAAGCTCTTCTTTAGCTTCAGTAACTTTGCCTTCAGCAGCTGTAAGAGTTTGGTTAGCAAGTTGATTTACAGAATCTTGAGTAGCTAATTCATTTTTAAGTGCAGCTTTAGCATTGTCAATGTCATCTGCAGATGCATAATGTTTGCCAGCAAGAATTTCATCTAATTTAGTCTTTTGACCTTCAGTGAAATCTGTAGGAGCGGCTTTGCCTTCTAAAGCAGTTACACGAGTATCAATAGCAGGAACTGTAGTATCTTTCAAAGTATCTACTGTTTGTTTAAGAGTATCTACTTCAGCTAATTTAGGTTCAGCATCAGTTTTGAAAGTTTCAAGTGCAGTAACCTTAGTTCCCAAAGTACCAACTTTAGTATCAGCATCATTTGCTTTAGCTACTGCATCATCAACTTTAGAAGTCATTTCTGTAAGTTTAGTAGCAGCTTCTTTAGCAGCTTGAATATCTTGTTTAGTTTCTTCAGGAAGACCAGCTGTAGCAGCTTGTTCAATGGAGTGTTCTAAAGCTTGTTTAGCAGCAGCTAAGTTATCAGCAGCTTCTTGTTTAGCTTCTGTAAGTTTAGCATCTAAACCTTTAGTAGCACCATCTTCAGAACCTTGAACAACAGTTTTTAAAGCAGCAACGCTTTCTTTTACTAAATCAATAGAGCTATTGATTGCTTCTTTAGCAGTAGAGATTTTAGTATCTACAGCATCAGAATCAGGAAGTGCATCTACTTTAGTTTTTAAAGTATCTAAAGATTCTTTATTAGTTGTAATTTTAGGTTCTAATTCTTCAGCTTTAGCTTTAGCAGCTTCAGCTGTTGCTTTTACATCAGCAATAGATGCAATAGCAGTTTTATCTTCTTGAGTCAAAGCAGCTTGTTTAGCTTCTTCAACCTTTTGAGCTAATTCTGTTTTAGTTTGATCTAAAGTTTGTTGGAAACCAGTGATAGTAGCAGCAGCATTTTTAGCAGCTTGAATATCTTGTTTAGTTTCTTCAGACAAACCTGCAGTGGATACTGCATGAATAGATTCTTCTAAAGCAGTTTTTGCAGCCAAAGCATCTTCTTTAGTTTGGTATGTTTCACCAGCTGCAGTTACAGCATCACTAACTTTAGTAGAAACTTCGTCTTTAGTGATCAATACATCAGCCAAAGATTTATCTTCATTAAATTTGATATCTGCAACAGAAGGAGCAGCACTAGACCAATCAGAAGTAACAGGAGTTTCGGATTTAGTTTCTAAACGATACTCTTTGCCTTCATCTTTAACAAATGCTGTCATGCCAACTTCTAAAAGGGCTGCAGGGATGGCAATAAGATCTGCTTTAGTAGCAACTACTCTATGAGCACCAGCAATGTCAGATACATATGCAACAGGAGTTCCTTCAGGAGCTACAAAAGGAGCAATTACTTGAACGCCTTTTTTATTAGACATAATCAGGTTCCTTTCTATATTTGAAATATGAATTTTATTTAATTAAATGGGAGGAAGGATCACCTTTCCTCCCATGAGAATATGATAATTTAATTATTAGAAATCAAGGTTAGCATATTCAACCAATACACCAGTAGCTTCAGATAATTCGAATACGAATACTTTCTTACCAGATAATGTACCAGCGGTTGGAGTTGTAGCTTCAGTGAATACAGGTTTGAATTTGTTTAAGAATAAACGTTGAGTCAAATCAGCATGAGCAGCTACATAATTTGCTTCAGCAGCAACGTAGAAGAATTTCTTACCAGCTGCCATAGGAACAAATTTAGATTCAACAGATTTGGAATCAGAATTGAATTTCCATTCAGTACCACCAGTTACTGTATTGAAGAAGTCAGCTGCAGGAGCGTTTTGATCAGCATCCCATTGAACAGCATTAGTTTTATCGATAGCTACAAAGCCACAGTTGAATACTGTGAATTTATCAGCCAAGCCAGCCAAAGATTCCACATAAACATCTTGAGACAAGTTGTTTTCTTCTTCAGCATCTACTGGTACTACAAATTTAACAGTAGAACCTAATTTAGCATTAGGGATAATTGCAGAGAATACACCTTCAGATACTTTAGTTGTAGTAACAGGAGTTTCTACATCTTGAAGTTTTACTGTAGGAGCTTGAGTAGGAGCTACAGCTTTATTACCGATAGTAAATGTAACTTTAGTATCAGTAGAACCTTCAATTGGTTCAGATGCTGTAACAGCCACATCCAATTTAGGTTTGGATAATTCTTTAACTTGTTTTTCTAAAGCAGTTACTTTTTCAGCTTCAGCATCAGCAGCTTCTTTAGCAGTTTTAGCAGCTTCTTTGATACCGTCAATAGCAGTAGCATTTTCTTCAGCTTTTGCTTTGGTAGTTTCAAGAGTGCCTTCAACAGCTGTTACACGGCCATCAGTGTTAGCCAAGGATTCTTTAACTTCAGCTACTTTATCTACAGCTTCTTTAGCTTTATCAGTAGCAACAGTAGCAGCATTTTTAGCTTCAGCAACGTCAGCAACTGCTTGAGTTACTTTAGATTGCATATCAGCTACAGAAGTTTCGCAGTTTTTAACTTTATCTAAAGCAGCTTGTACTTTTTCATCAGTTGTACCTTTTTCAGGTTTAGCCATTACGTTTTGAGTATTGTAAGCAGCACAACCAGTGAAATCACCAAATGCAACTGGGGAGTCACATACTGCGATTACAGAAACTACTTGTTTATCTACGATTTTGCGAACTGTATTTTCAAGACCGCAAACTACATAGATATCATCTTCCATATTTACGCCAATAGCATTAGGGCCATCACCTACAGGAACAGTAGTTACGTTGTTACCAGTAGCAAGAGCTTTAGTGGAAGTTTCGATAATTGTTACAGTATCAGCATCATAGTTTGCTGTGAATACGTTACCGTAAGAGTCGCAAACCAATGCCATAGGACGAGCACCAACTTGGTAATCAGCAATTTTCTTGGATTTAACAATGCGGGATACAGTGTTAGAACCAGAGTTTGCTACCCAGATAGTATCGGATTCATCACAAGTGATAGCTGCTGGGTTAAGACCTACAGTGATGGAATCAACTACACTATCATTAACAATTTTAGATACAATACCACCTAAATCAGCACCAGTTTTGGAATCAATTTTGTGGCTCAAGTAACAAGCAACCCAGATAGCGCCATCTTCATCAGATACCAAGTCACGAGGACCAGCAGATACAGAAATAGTTTTAACTACTTTATCTTGGCCTTCTTCACCAGCAACAGCAGAAGATTTTTTGAAAGATGGAACTTCAATTTTAGATACAGTGTTGTCGCCATAGTTAGCAACGTATACGTTACCATGAGGGTCTTCACACATTGCAAATGGTTGCATGCCTACTGTAATTTTTTGGAACAATTCCATTTTGCCAGTTTCAGAGCTTTTCTTGTAGTGGTAAACACAGTTTTTAGAACGAGAAGCAACGAATACGCTTACACGGTCTTGGGATACCATTACAGAAGATGGTTCTAAAGCTGTATTAGCCAAGTTACCAGTACGAGTAGTTTCAACAGTAGATTCTTCGTTAGATTCTACAGTGCCATCATATTTCGTAGTAGTCGTGTTTACAGTTGTCGTTTTCACAGTAGTAGAAAGATGAGTTACATCAGAAGAAGATTCAATTTGAATTACTTCGGATGGTACATCATTGACAACTGTCATCAATTTTCCTTTATAAGGATCAACGATCCATAAATCGTTAGGAAACATATGGACTTACCTCCTATAAAAAAGTATATTAATATATTAATATAATTATTTGATGCATCAAATTTTGGCACTTTGAGGCAAAATAATTATAATAATGTCAGATGAGCTCTGACAGGTCTCAAGGTAGAAAACTCCTATTCTTCCTCATATTCGGAATGAATAGAGGCAATAACTTCAGACTTATAGAACTCATCTAATTTAATTTTTTTCTTTACTAGTTCTACAATTTTATTAGATATGATTAAAGGGACGTCATCTACAGAGGAGGTGATATCTCTAATCGTTGTATACTGCTTCTCAATCTCCACATACATTTCTAAAAAAGATTTGTGGTCATGTGTACGATAATAAGTTGATTTGATAAACTCTATATCGTGATCAAGGTTATTAATAGAATTCTCTAATAAGTGAAGTACAGTATATTTATCTATACTATAATCTTCTTTCTTAATAGAATCTCCGTAGGGGTCATGGTCAATGATTAAAAAAGGATTTTCTTTATAAGTTGCACTTTTAGAAGAAGGAGGGCTATCCCCTTCTGCATTAGGCTTCTTATTTTCTTTATCCTCTTCATCATCATCTTTAACCTCCCTGCCCTGAAACAACCCGAACACCTTAAATGCTCGGGTTATAAGATTGAATAGAGAGTTCACGGATAATAATTGTTTAACAAAGTCCATACCAATTACACCAAGTATAAATGGAGGGAGTGCAACTAATCTCTTAGAGTAATCGTCAATAAATGGATCTATCATTAATGAGATTACTACTGCAAATCCTATAACTACAATAGATTCTATAAAGGCTTTTTTATTATTCCTTTTATCAGGTTCCCTTCTAATAATAAGCTCTCTCAAGGTAAACCCTGCGGAGGCAAAAAAGAAACAGATAAATATCTCAGCGATTGTAACTTCTAGAAAGAGTTGATTATCAAGATACTCCATAATTACATCTATGAGTCCTCCGTTTCTAAATTATGAGAGAATTGTAAGATATATTTATGAGAAATATAGCATCTAGTAAAGTATTTATTAGTCTTATTTGGTATTAAACCTTCCCTTTAGTTAATAGCTGATATTCACAAATATATCAGATCATTTTGTTCCTATATTAGGATCAATTTGTTTTTTAGTATTAGATTGTTCATTAACACTAGGAACGGATCCTGTATTTTCAGATCCATAAGATCCAGTAGGACTATTATATTTACTATTAATATATTTATTAGTAGTTTGCACAGCTGCCCCAACAGCTCCTGTATAAGTAGCAAATACTGGATATCCTCCCCAATCTATATTATTAACTAATAGATAGATTGAACCAATCATAAATGTTAGATAGCCTAAAAAGGCTATTAAACGAGTTAGTGAAAACGTATTGTCCTCATAAAACAATTGCTTAAATAAGCCTTCTTTAACTTCTTCAGCCAATAGATATTACCTCCTTTACTCAGACTTTATTATGATGTTTTCAGCCCTTCTGCTGGGCTTAGTCTACATTTTAATAATATCATATGTGTTATTAAAAGTAAAGGACTTTTTGATGATGGATTATACAATCATCTTGTTGGTGACCGTTGTATTTATTATAGGAATTTTGATTTCAACAATTTACTTTGAAAAGATGAAAAACTTACAAAGTGATCAACTGAACCGTCAGATTATAGAACTATTAGGGTCTATTAATGATCGTAATAGCGATATGCATAAACAGTTCGTAAAAACTAAAAAGAAAGCCTATACTCTAAGTGAAGTTAGTAAAGAGGTTACTAATATAAAGCAAGATATCAAAAGAATAGAAATTGATATTAAAAATATTAATGAAGCAATAGATGCTCTCAATAATAAAGATAAGTAAAAAGAGGATAGGCGATTAAAACGCCTATCCCAAACATTTTGTTAATACGACTTAAATTTTACTATATATAAAGGAGATAATACAACCTATGAGCAAAATGAAGATTACTCCTATTGCATATGACAATGAGAGTACTTATAGAGAAGATATGATCTCTGATACCGTATTCACGGCTAATACTCCATTTTTAATACTCTCAAGCCAACCTATTCCTAAAAATGTGAATATATATTTTGAGTTTGAGATTACGGAGTATAAAGAGAATCCTTTATTTAGACACCTACCTTTATATGTAGGTATACATAAAGAACCATCTTCTGGTATATTTGCTACTGACTTTAGTCTAGGAAGTATCTACTATACTAGAAGACAAGACTTCGAAACCTATGAGCAATATAATAAGGCTTCTTATAGTGAACACTATAAAGTTCCTACAACTAAATCCAGACTCCCTATCAAAGGAACTATTATTGGTGTAGGGGTAAATTCTACAAGAAATCAAATTACTATTTATTCAGATGGTAAACCATTCTATTCTTTTAGACCTAGAGAATTCAATCTAAATGAAGATGGGGATTTCTATTTCGCAATAGCATCCAAAGTATATGCTAATATAACTGGCAATATTAACTTTGGTACATATCCTTTAAAATATAGACCTGAAGGATATTGGGATATGAACCAATACTATGTTGATAGATATGTAATGAAAAAAGACCTTGTAGGTACTTTACAATTTACAACTGGTAATGATGAAGTAGACTATTATTATGCTAATAGGAGATCTATAGGAACTGATTTCCTTGCTAATATTAAAACAGAAAATAAGTATTCTCCTCTTACAAATCCTCATTTAAGAGATACTTATATCCAACCTAATCTTGGTCCATCTCAATTATATGATCCAGATAATAATGATGCCTTTGTTATAGATTCTGAGCATCAAGATCCAGTAGATCATGCTTTCCTACCATATCCTATTCCTGTGGATCAAAAGATTTATTTTGAAATACAATGTAAAGAAGCTCCTATGGATAATGGTTATACTGGTATACCATTGACTGTTGGTATCACTAAAGTAAAAGATACTAATGATTATATGGGTAAAAAAGAGATAGGAAATAAATCTTTCTCTGTTGACCTATGGCATAAGATATACCAATATCATTATGCAAACGTTCAGTTAGGTGATAAAGAAATTCATTATCCTATAAGAACTGTTTATAATCCTATTCCACCTATGCAACCAGATATAATTGGTTTGATGATAGATCTTAAAGAACAAGAGATATCTGTATATACAAATCATAAGTTATTTATGAAAGCAGATTTAAAAGAGTTCTTAGGGTATCCTGATGATACTAGAACATTTGTATCTAGTGAAAAACAACAGCTATTCTTTAATTCTAAAGATGAAGTATATCACCTATTTATCAAAGCAGTTCCAGAAGCATTCACTGGTAATGGTTATGTAATAGGAAACTTTGGAGAACCAGATAATCAGGCTCTTAGATATCCAACTCTATATGACAATAATGATATAATGACCTATTGGTATTATTATAATTATGGGATTAGATATCTAGCTGGTGGTGAAATGAGTTGTGTTATTACAACTCTTCCATATCATATAAACGTTGCTAAAACATTCACTGGTATGGTGTATGTAAAATCTAAATATGATGGAAACGATTTAGACTTCTCTCCTGGTTTGAATATGATGTATAATAGTTATAATATCGTAACAGACACAGAGCAAAGAGTCAATGTTCCTGATTTAAACCCATTTGAATTCAACGAACTTATTAATGGTCATAGATATACTGAAGATCCGTATAGATATGATAAAGATCTTATTATATTCGGTTCTGTTAATATGAAAGATTCTGACCCTCTACATAAATTTATTCCTGTTAAATTAACCTACGATAAAAACTGGTTAGGTAATGGTGATGGTCAAATTATCTTAACTTCTAAAGGATTTGAGTTAGCAAAAAAAGAATTAGAATATCCTGTTGAGATTAAAGGTAACTTTAATTATATTAATAGATTCAAGATTAATATAGTTCAATCTGATAATCAAAGGATCATTGTTACTTATAAAGGTAAAGAATATACATCTAATTTCGAAATCATGGGTGGAGATGAGATTGATGTAAAAATAGTACCTTTAAATACCGAAGATAATAATGGGGCATTTATCTATTATAGAACAGGAACCTTATCATATACTGGAGGAGTTCCTACTAAGGATATGACCATTTCTGCAACACCTGCTGTATTGGATAAATTTATAGTTGGTATGATTCCTATGAATGTATCATGGGCTCCAGAGGGTGGTAAACTTTTATATGATATTCATGATCATAAAGCAGAAGCTAGTACTCGTAGAAAGAAAATCAGATTCCCTAAAGAGCTTTCTAAAGTAAGAGTGTATTTTACATGGCATTTTGATAGCGATGAAAGAAGTCCATTAAGAAATGCTAGTAATGGTATTAAAAAACTTAAAACAATAAATAATGATTTTGAATTCTACAATAGAGAAAACTATGATTTGAGAAATGATAGATCTGATAAGGCTGGCGCTATTTCAAGTGATTGGGGTGGCGGTGAAACATCACACTTAGACGTAAAAGGTCTTCATTATAAAGTTGATAGACATGCTGTTGAACATTTTGCTGCTAGTGACTTGGTTATTAGTGGCATCGGTATGAGTGATACTGAATATAATAACTGGTTTGATACAGATAAATTATCATTTGGAATAATACCATTCGATACATACGTTAATGGCGGAAAAAGAAATGAAGATGTTCCTTATACCACTATTGCAGTAACTCCTGGGAAATTATATGATCTAATCTGCTTTGCTAACAAATATAAATCTAGAGGATACGGATTCTATATTTATTACGGATCAGATGTTACTGAATCTCCTAAGTACAGTATTTTATAAAATCATTGGAGTAAGGGATTATCCCTTACTCCATATCTTTGTGTATTTATTATAATTCATCCATAGCTCTAGAGCCAACAATTACTAGAGGGAAACTCATATTAGCATTAGAGTTTACTGCTCTACCATTTCTTTGGTCAATTCTCATATCATCTAGTAAGAACTCACCAGGTCTTTGGATACCTGGAACAGATTGACCTGTTTGTACATTTACTACATCAAAGTATTTTGTACCAGTAGCTTGGTTATAAATAACTACTGTTTGAATATTAGGATCTTTTTCAGAGATCATTTTTCTTTGCACTGGAGTTAGGTTTCCAATATAATCATTAAATGCTTGATCTTCATTATTTGCAGGAATAATATTATTAGCATTTGCAGGTACGATATCACTCATATTAACTGTTGTAGGAGCTACACCACCACCAACTGATGCCGTCTCAATAATATTACCAGATAGATTTACACCAGTATTGATAGATTGAGGAGCTAATGCTTGACCAACTGTAGGTAACCCATATCTAGGAGCATTAAGTAATGCATAATATGCATCAGTAATAACTTTATCAGAATTTTCATCTTTAACGTCTTTGAGTTGTTGTTCTCTTTTAAGAACAAGATCATTGATTTTATTACGAGTAGAGTTAAGCTCTCTAACAGCAGCGATCTTAGTATTCAATACTGTTACTTGAGTATTCATAAAGTTAGACATATGTTGAAGACGCATCTTACCACCATATGTTCTATTTGCTCTGAAATGGTTTAGCTCATCTTCAATGCTATTGTAAATCATTTCAGTTTGAGCAATAGCACCATATAAGAGTTTGCTATTATCAGCATATCCCTTTTCAAATTCTTTTACTACAGACCCTTTGCCAGAAGATTTCTTCTTACCATCATCATCAAAGTTTGTGTAAGTGATTACATTAGCACCATCTTTAGGAGGTCTACCAGGACCTCTGCGTTTAGAGATCTTTTGCTCTGTGGAATCAATGATTTCAGCTTCTACAACTTTACTTTCATCTATTACATTATTAGAACTAAAACCATAAGTTCTATCTTCATCATGATCGTCTTCTACAGTGACGAATGTAACTATTTCTTTAGCCATAAGAGTTCAACTCCTTATATTTTCTATAATATCATGGGAAAATTATTTACTAACCTGTCAGAACCTTTAAAATAACTATTCAGTTGTATACTATAATTGTGTATATATCTAGTTGACTTCTTTGTAATATTATTAATGCACTATATTATCAAGGGGAGATAGAAATATGCATTTATTATTCTTTGCATTTATCACTCTATTAAATATAATAGGGTTAATGATAACAGATGATATAGGAATATTAGGAACAATCTTTATTATATTAATAGGGACTGTAGGGATTATATTTAGTGATAGTATGGATACCTTACAAAGGTATGGTACTTTTAATAGTTCTATAAAGGTTTATAGACTAGGAGTTATTTTTTCTTGTAGTATAGAGGTTGTAATCTTTATATATACTATGAGTAGAATATTTATTTTATATTTTTGAGGGGTGTTATAATGAAAAAGCAAGAAGGAAATGTTGTGAGTAGCTGGTGGTATAATTATTCTGAATGCTATTGGACGTTATGCTTAGTCATAACAATGGCTGTAATATTCTTACCAAAACTTCATTTTGAAGAATATATTGAAAAGCTTTTATTATATTTCTATGGAATATCAGTAGTATCTGTTGCATTGAAGTGTGCTATTAGACAAATATGTGGATTTGGTAGAAAAGAGATAATAGTAATAAAATGGTACTTTATTCCTATAGGAATATTATGCTTTATAATACAGGGAGTATTATTTATAAGCTCAACATTCTTAGCTGTTAGAGTTCTTATGATGAGTCTTGGCATAATATAATAAGTCGGTATGGGGTTATTCCCATACCGATTTCATTTTGAGAATTTCGGAGACTTACTTATAATAGAATTTGAATATTAGGAGGAAATAAATGACTTTAGAAGAGGTAATTGGTTATCCTAGGGGATCCAATTTAACAATAATGAACGTATTCTATCAAAGACCAACTAGAAATGAAGCTACTGGTAGATTTGATAGAGACTTTGCTATCATTATATTTAAAAATAATGAAACTGGCAAAAAAGAATTTAGAGTATATTATGAACCAGAATATACTTGGTATTTATTGAAGAAGGAATACCAAACAGATTACAATCTTCACTTTATTGAAAGAGAAAAAGTAGATCCAGTAACTTGTAAATATAAAGATATTAAAAAGTCTATAGCTGTAGAGACTGGGAATGAAGATCTTTATAAACAAAATATGTATTCTGGGAATTATAGAATGAATGATGCATTCTTTGCTCATCCAAGGGCCTTCTCTGCAGATATGAATATCTTGAATTATATTCGTAGTGTCTTTGCAGAATTATATCAAAATCCAGTATGCAATATTGATATCTTATTCTTTGATATTGAATCTGATATTATCAATGCATTAAATCCAGATGTCATCACAATTGGTGAATGCCCTGTAAATGCTATTACTGCATATTTTACTAAGACTAATACTTTATACAATTTCATCTTGAGAAATCCAAATAATCCACAGATTAAAGAATTAGAAGATGGGATGAAAGAAGACTTTAATAAATATACTGAAGAGGTTAGAGATTTCATAGAATACGATTTAGGATCTAAAGAGAAAGTATCCAAATATAAATTAGATAATGTAGGACTATCAACAGGATTCTTTGATACAGAAGCTGAAATGATTATAGCTTTCTTTAATCTAGTACACGAATTGTCCCCAGATATTGCAGCAGCATATAATATTGCATATGACCTTCCATCTCTTATAGCTAGACTAGAAGCCAATAATATAGATCCAAAAGATCTTATTTGTGACCAAGATATCCCTATCAAGTTCTGTGAATATTTTGTAGATGAAAAGAATCAAAATGATCCTCAAGAACGTGGTGATTATTCTTTTATTTCTTCAAGAACAGTATATCTTGACCAAATGGTATCTTATGCATCTAGACGTAAAGGTCAAAAAGCAATAGATTCTTATGCATTAGACTTTGTTGGTGGATTGGAATGTGGTGTAAGAAAATTAGATTATCATGATATCACTACTGATATTGGTAAACTTCCTTATATTGATTTCCACACATTCTGGTTATATAATATTATCGACGTTGTTGTTCAGGCTTGTATTGAAGCTCAAACAGAAGATTTCAAATACATGTTTAACAACGTAATCGAAATGAATACACCATATCAAAAGATCTTTAGACAAACAAACTATCTATCTACAAAAGGTGCCGAATTCTATAAACACCATGAAGGTGTTATTATGGGTAATAATGTAAATAGATTTGGCAAGAAACCTACAGAGAAGTTTGCTGGTGCATTCGTAGCAGAAGCTACTAAGATTAGTAATAAGAACCGTGTTAAAGCTAATGGTATCTATATTTCCAAATTCAATAATGGTAATGACTTTGACTATAAACGTCTATATCCATCTTTGATGCAAGAATTTAATATGGCTCCTAATACTCAAGTAGGTAAGATCTTTATTGATGATGCACCATTCCAAGATCCATCTTATTTGAAACTAAGTACTGGTGGTACATTTACAGAGAATCTAGCATCATATAATTATATTGAGTTCTGTCATAGATGGGTAGGATTGGCAAATGTAGAAGAGTGTATGCAAGATATTAATGAGTTTAAACAAATTACAAATAATAGAAGATCTGTTGTTAATCTAATAAATCCTAATAGAGTAATAGGAATTCAAAGACCTATTCCAGAATGGGTTAAAAATAGAGTAGATGGTATGATTATGAGATTAGGAGAAAAATTATAATGATTAATAATGGAATATTTGAAATCACTATAGATTCTATTAATCTCTATGCAGCATTAGATGAGTCTAAAAACCTAAAGTCTGAGATAACTATTATTCCAGCATGGTTACTACAATCTTCTCCAGATACTTCTATATGTGGTATAAGTTTTAACTCTGTAGCCACTATAGGATATTTTGAAAAGATAAAAGATAAGATTCACATCCTTCCTAGAGATTTAGGATTACACAATATTGCATTCTTATCTAAAGACCTAAATCCATTCTTTAAGTCTATTAAAGATAATGGGTTGGAAACTGATAATCTTATTCTTGGTTTAAAACAATATGATATGAATGGACAACCGTTTGTTGCTTGTCATTATATTAAGACTCAAACAAAACATGTAGTTCATAATGAAAGACAACCTCATACAAATAAGGTTATTACAACAGAACAAGATATCTTTGCACAGATGAATACTATTCCAGCAACAGAAGTTTTGAAGTATGTAAATTACTATTCATTCTATGCTTTTGAAGATCAGTATAGTAGAGTAGTATTAAAGGATTATGATTTAGATTCTGATGAAGAATTTCAAAATATAATGAATAACTACAAAGCATCTGATGGCATCTTTGCTTTTACCTTTAAAGATTCTAATGGAAATAGAAACTTTGAGTATATGAGTTATATAAATAAATCTATGCTCAATATCGCTAAAGGTGATGCGACTACTATGGAGATTAGAGATAATCTAAATAGTCAAGGTGCTAATAGATTCTTAGTCAAGTATGATATCTATAAGAAATCTAATAAATGTAAGCTAACAGTATTATTTATGGCATTGAAATTTTAAGATAAGAATAACCCCATAGCTGTTATAGCTATGGGGAATATTTTAGTGACAATGTTTTTTAATTCTTTCTTCTAAAGCTTTTAGATAATCCATCATAGCAACTAGTTGTCTACTAAGAATATCAAAATCTTCATGATCTTTATTTTCATCTAAGAATTTAGTTAATTTAGAAACACGTTCTTTAAGAGCAATATGCTCATCTATCAGTCTAATTTTCCAATCTTCCATTTTGATTACCTCCTGGAATGATTAATATACTTATATTGGATTTATATTAAAGTCTTACCTTTTAATATTTTGGTAAAGTTCTGATTTTCGATTGTATACTATAATGGTGAATATGTATATTATTATTTATAAAGGAGATTTAAAAATGAAAGCTTTAATTAACAAATACACTTTGATTATGATTGGTATGGTTCTTGTAGTAGCTATTGGAGTTGTGCAGAATATGCACGAGAACCAAATGGCTGCAGAAGCAGAAGCAAAGGCTGCAGCTGTTCAACAACAAAAGGTTATTGATCAAGGTAACCAAGCTAAAGTTAATACCGATTGGAAGCTCAACCATCATGGTGAGATTCCAGCATATAAAGACTAGTTTAATACTAGTCTTTATTTTTTTTTCATTTAGTAGCTTTTCCACATTAGTATAATAGAAAATATTCCATAAGAAAGGAAGTGTAAATATATGCCAATGGCAAATGAAATGACTAAACTTCTTAACAAGATTGAAAGACGTTTAGGTACAAGTCAAATGAACTTACCAGATTATCTCTCTAAAGACGTATGGGCTAGAGATGTAATCTGTAATGAAACATTAGATACATTCTCAAGATACTTTCCAAATAAAGTTCCTTATACATTAGGACCAGAAAATCAAAAGGGTGATTATTGGTTAATTGATGAAACTATTTGTGAAAGTCAAACTATTCTAGGTTGTGGTGATATTGACTGGCATAGATGGTCTGCTCATTTCCCAGGTCTTACATATGGTGGTGTAAATACTTATGATATGATGACTAGCTCTGTAGACTTTGGAACCTATGCTGATATTACTATGATGGCTGACCATGTATCCGCATTCTCTAATGGCATTTATGTAGAATGGATCCCACCTAATAAGATCCAATTAAATGTAGCTATCTCTGCTTCATTCTTAACCAAATTCCAAAGAGTTCCTATCTCCTTATTTGTAAAGCATGCTGATAATCTTAAAACTATCCCTCCAACACAAATGGAAACATTTGAAAGATTGGCTACTGCTGACGTTGCTACATTCCTATACGAACAATTGAAAATGTACGATAATCTAGAAACAGTTTATGCTAACGTAGATTTGAAATTATCTTCATTAGAAGAAAAAGCTAGAGATAGACAACAGATCGTAGAAATGCTAGATAATACATTTGTATCTGCTGCTAATAGAAATCAACCAGCAATGATGACGATTAACTAAAAAAATAATAGATAATGATGTATATAACTTATTTATAAAGATATATAGAAAAGAGATCGGTAAATGAAACACTGATTATATACAATGGAGGTATTTACCTTTATCCAATAGAAATGGATGTTAATCACAGATGCTTTTTGATTTTCATAACAATGAAATCGATTAGTATTCTAACCAAATTCATTATGATTGCGGTTACAATCATTCTTAGAATATCAATATGATCCATAGAAATATCCTTTCTATCTCTCTTCTATATATCTTTAAACTTTAAAATTATTATGATCACAATTATAGTATATAATCAAAAAAAAATATAAGAGAATGCAATTACTGCATTCTCTTATTCTTGTGTGTATCAAAGTATGATGGAGATTCTGATGGAAGACTCATATCAAACATATTATATCCAGGAGTTGGTCTTGGTAAGAAGTTTATCATAGTACAAGCATACTGATAAATAGAAAAGGTTCTAATGAAATTCATAAACTGTAAAACAGTATTGAAACTCATACTAGATATATTAGTTTCATTACTTAAATATAGATCTACACAAGGTTGTAGATCTTCATTATATAGTTTATGAATACCTGGAGCAAATAATAGAAACTTATTATTACCACATTCTATAGTAGTTGCTGGAGCTTCTCCCAAATATAATTTTTTATTTCTAGACTCATAAAACAATTCTGGTTGTAATACGATCTTCTCTAAAGTTGGAAGTAAGGTTAATCTCATTAATTCTAATTGAGCACCTCTAATTATAATATTCTCTTTTGTACCAGCTTCTGTAGGTTTGATATTTTCTATAGTAAGATAAGCATCAAAGCTTCTGTTTATCTTCTTTTTATCAAGACCCTCATCATCAGTATATTTTACTTCTCCATAATAATATTTCTTCCCTTTATTTGGATCCATATATCCGCCAGTATATAGAACCACGTTCATTTTAAGAATCGCATTCATTCCTAAAAACATAATCTTATCCTGAACTTTGTTATATAATAACACGACCTCTTTCATACGTCGTTCATCTGCTGGTAGCATAAAAAATATCTCCCCTTCACCCTCAAATAATTTTTAAAACAGAATATCTGACCTCTAGTTATTTAGAGGTCAGACTTCTTGTTATTTTCTATTGCTCAACATAATTGGAGATATTAATTCCTATCATACCATCTTCATCAACCTGTATTCCAGAGCCACCTATTACATTATCATACTGAGGAGTTTGATAAGTTTCATTGACTAGTTTGCCAGTTGGAATAGGCTCAGAAACTATTGGTGGAACATTTTCATTCTTTTCACCAATTAGTTTCATTCTAGGAGCTGCTGGAGAACATTCTGGTGGAATTTCTTTAGGATCTAAAAGTACTTTAGTATTATATAAGGACTTATAAAGATCAATAGCATTCTTAGGACTCATGATATAGATCTTTCTATCATTAGTAGCTATAATAACTTCATTGGTTACTTTACTATATAAAGCGAATCTATTTTCATCCATATAGAATGGTTTAGTTATGATCATTTTATCTTTAGAATCAAACATGTCTGGGAAGTTTACTTTAAGACAAGTAATAATTCTTTTCAATCTAATCATAACCGCATTATATGCATCAGATTGAGCTTTAGAGCCATCTTCTTTTGTAACCATATCAGTCAAGAATGTAGGAAGGGATTTCTTATCAATGTATTTAAAGATTTCTTGTCTATCATTCTCTACTAGCTCATTATCGGTATAATCAGATACCATAGATAAATCCGCAATAACATCGTCTTCGCTAATAAGTTTGTAGAACTTATTAGCCTTTGTATCTTCCATAGCAGCCTTATGAGTTCTATACATCATAGACACACTACCAGATGGAACGAATTCCATAGAGTTTCTAAGATCTTTAGTAAATGCAAATGCTCCTTCTTGAGCATACATTTCATTTACTTGTTCCTCAAAGACTGTAAATACTTTGACGAACTCATCAAACATATCTTCATCTTTTCTAAGAGCTGCAATATCGTCATATTTTTGAGCATTAACAATCTTGGCAGCTTGAATCTCAGATTCTCTGATCAATCCAAATAAGAAGTCTGGATCGATAATAGAAGCTACAAATAAAGGAATTGGATTTGTTATAATTGCTTCTCTAAAATACTTAGTATAATTACGGAAGCAGTTCTCATAATATTCTTCATCTACATTTGGATTGATATTGTACAATCTTCTCATCTCAATATTGGAAGTCAACCAACTATCTGTTTTCTTTCTAATAATTGGTTTCCTAGAAACCTTATAACCATTTTCTATTAGATATTTGATTTGATCTGGTTCTGGTAATTGGAACGAATGAATATAGTCTAAAATATTACCATTCTCTACATGACCAGCACCCCATAATCTTACAATACGCATTAAGTCTAATAGACTTGTTGGTCCTAATAACATTAGTTTATTTTTTGTCATAGGAATATCTAATACATTATTAGATTCTTTGGCTATCCATTCAATTGGCTTTCCAGATTCAATCCATTGCAATCCAATTGGAGCTGTATTAAAACCTAGATTATGGAATAAAATGGAATTATAACCAAAATCACTCAATGGTTCAAAACCATTTATGTCATCTCCTTGTTCACGATGTAAGAGACGAGAATAAGAGGATACCCGTACTGGGTATCCTCCTAAATTAATTGTAATAAATTCATTCATAACTTGCACTGCCCTTCAAATTTCTAATCTTTTTTATCTATACTTACAGCATCTACTATAAACTCAGGCATATACCCAACATCTAATGCATTGATATTACCATAAATCAAATACTCATCAGTTTCAGTTACTACAGACCATCTAGTTATGCTAGTTGATTTAGTAAAATCTGAAATATATAAAGTATTATTGCTTAATTGTACAGCCGCTCTCTTATCGAGAGTCATAGGAGTTCTTCCGCTGATATTAGGAATCATTCCAGAGAAGAATCCTGTTAATGCTTTTAATGTATCATATTTTACCATTGTTCTAAATGATACATTTTTTGGATAATCGATATAGGTCTCTTGTAATTTATTCCCATCAAAATCTTCCATAGGAGTAAACTTATAACTTCTGATTTTAAATAATGGGATATATACAGGACCATAATCATCTTCTGTAGGATCGCATGTTTTTAATAGAACAACATGGTTAAAGTTGGTATCATCTGATAGGTCTTTGACACTATTTTCAATAGTTGATGTTAAAGGAATATGACTGACCCTAGCTAGATATAATTCTAAATTATCAAATGTTTCTTGATCTGGAATATCGATAATTCTCATGCCATCGGTATCATTATATCCTCTTAACAAGATCTTAGCAATAGCATTTTTCAACTCATAACGGTGTTCTTGTAAGATAGAAGTAACCACATCCAAATATTCATTACTGATATTATTAGACAATTTGCCAATAGTCATTTTATCATGTGGATTTAATCTAGATACTGGTCTTCTATCAAATCCTTCGAATTCTGGACTGGTCAAATCTATTTCATCGCTGAAATATTCATTTTCATCAACAGCGATAAAGTCATGAATTCTGTTTTGCTCTAATTTAGTTAATTCTTTGAAAGAATCAGATAATACATCATATTCTAATCTCTTATATAATCTAGATAAAACAAAATTTTTATAACCTCTATCACATGGAAAATCCCAGCTATTTTCAATTTGATTTACTAGGAAGGATCTGATATATATCTTTTCTCCGATATGTAATTTGATATCGTCATCATAGTCATGGAAACTTTCTATTTTATATTCCTCATCGGAAATCATTTTGCCAAATTTAGAATAACCAATCATTTCTGGTTTGATATCATCATGAACAAATGCCCAAGGTTCATCTTCATTAACGATACGATCACTACAAGGATCAAAGAAAATATCTTCTAAATCGCCAACCATTACTTGGTCAGATGGACCATAATTCATAAGAATGATTGGTGTTAGATAAGGTAATTTATTTGCAATGATCAAATGATAATCATTGTATTTAATACGCTCCTCATCTTCATTATATCTAAAATCTAAATATGTAAGAAGTTCAGATCCTAGAAGATTGAATCCTTTTTCTAAAGAATTCATAATAGCAGAAACCTTTTCGTTTCTTTCATCCTTTGGATCTAATAATGGTTTGATATAAATCTTTCTACCATCTTCAGATTCATAGATACATTTATCTTCTACAGAACTTGCAAAGATTGTAAAATGTTGAGATGGGATAATTCTATTATCTCCACTTTTAGTTCTTCTATACAAAGTCTTTCTTGAATATTCAGGAATAATAAATCCAGATACTTCTCCTGAATGGGATACCATTTCTTTAAAACTTACTTGTGTTTGGATCATTTTCGCTACCTCCAAAATAAAAAATATTAACGCATAAATTCAATCACATATATTTGAAGTATGTCCTTCATAATTATAGTATATAATTATACAAAAATTTGTAGAGAGGGGTTATCCCTCTCTACTTATTCTATTCTAAATGCTAAATCTTTATATTCCAATGCAATATAAGTATGAGTAGTAGCACTATCATGTACTTTTTTAAATACTAATCTCATATTATATTTATTTCTAAGTATATTCAACACTTCTGTTTCTGACTCAGATTCTGTTACTAAACACTTAATAGAATCTAATGCTATTTTAACCTCAGCTTCAAGTTTAGAATTATATGCATTGATAATCTTCTTAGCTATAATTCCTGCCATAACTTCTGCTTCTATTCCTATAAGCATTATGACCTCCTAAAATTGAAGGATATTTGTATGAGTTACATTCTTACTATCCATCTTACTAATACCAAGCTCTTCTAATGGGAAGTTTCTTAGATTTGATTGAATGATATCCGTATAATTAATGAATGGAATTATCCAGTCAGGGATATCGATATTTGATGGAATAGCTATAGACGTAATACCAGCTTTATAGTTTGGATCTTTTAATAACTCATTAGCTCTCATACAATGCTCTGGATGAGATTTTGCTATCTCATTAATATTCTTAGTAGTAAGATTAGTCTTAATAATAAGAACACTATTACGTTCTTCTAGATTAATACCTTCTTCGGATCTATCTTTGATAGTATTATAAGCATAAGCGGCTTTAATACCTTGAACAGCCATTGGATTTTTATAGAAGTTCATAGATTTAATACGAGCAGGTTTGTGGAAGTCTTTACTTTTATTTTTTAGAGATTCATAAATTTCTCTTTCCAATACAGTAAATTTCTTAACCAAATCTATTTGATCTATGAATGAGTTTCTTAATACATCATACTCTAGAATTTGTTCTAGTCTCTTAGCTGTAGACTCTGGAGTACCAACTTTACTCATAGGCATACCTTTAATATCCATTTGTTTATCTTCTGGAATTAGGTTGCCTTCTTGAACTAATTGAAGAGTGGAGTAATTCTTTTTACCCTTTGTAAGTAATAGAGATTTGAATAAGAACTCATTCTTCATAATAAGCAAGCAATCTCTATCTTCAGCATATGTGTTATAGTTTTCACTAAATAGAATCATATAGTCTAAGATAAGTTGGCTTACTACATAAGACATGATATCTACAATACTATATCTTAGAGAATCTTCTTCAATAACAACTAATGGATATTTCTTTCTCTTAGCCTCTACTAACTTACTATCATAGAAATCATATTCATATTTAGGCTCATTACCTCTGTATTGCATAATAAGCTTATCAGACTCTTCATCTATTTGAGCTTGAGTATATTTGATCTTCATAGGGATACCTATTGTATATTTTAATACAAATTGATACCACTCATCTAAAGATATAATACAAGAATCTGTATCTGTAATCAATACAATATCACGTTGCATTTCATATACTCTAGGAAGCTTGTCTATAAACATATGACGGTAATAGATATATTCAAAGACTAGATCTTTAAATAGTTTAAGCTCATATTCTATAGTTTCAGGAACTTTGTTTGGGTCTAAATATGGTTCTTCCATCTTAGTAAGCATTTGTAAGATTAAGTTGATTACTCTTCTATTCTCACAGAATTTATATAAGTTATTCTTATAATAAACTATATTGATACATCTTTGATCTAGATTGCAAATAGTATTCCAAATAGCTTCTCTTGCTTCTTGAGACGGAATCCAATTTTTAGTACCACAAATATCCATAATACGAAGATAGCATTCTTCTACTGTGATATTTCTATCCAATACATCCCAATCATTGAACTTAGAGAATCGTTCTTCTTTCTGATCATTTACAATATTATCAATATACTGCAATACTTCTGTAAGAGATTCAAATCTCATATTATTGCCTAGAAGACCTTCAAACATTGTAATTGATGCGGAAATACAACCACGGCCCTGACCAGTTATCGCGGTACACAGATAAAGGTTATAGAAAATACTACTATACTGACCGGCACAACCATATAACGCATTCGCAGATACTTTATAATTCAACTGTTTAAGATTCCATGCATTAAACTGCTCAGATCCTTTAGGATATTTCTTCATTTCCTTCTTAGCTTCATCACGTTTATCTGCTAGATATTGAATCAGATTATAGAATGGATTCTTTACAGAACCATGTTTACCAAACAATACACCCTCTGTTGTCATGATTGCCTTCTTATTAAGAAGATCATTTGCTAGTTTAATAAAATCCATATTAACTTCAGTCTTTGTGTAGTTATTATGCAATCTAGCAGTACCAGCTTTATATCTTTTATTAATACTATAATCTATAGCATCTAGTATTTCCATTCTAGATAGCTTAGGACATACACGTTCCATTACATAAAGCATAGTCTCTTTATATTTTTGAATTGTTATACCTTTCGGCATATCAATATTATTTTGCATTTAGTTTCCTCCTCTATATATTTATTTCCTATTAAGGTGTTTAAATCCTACTACATTTTAATAGTATATAACTAGATAAGTGTTTATGCATTTGATATGAGGAACATATTGGTAAACTCCTTGTGCGAGCACATATATCGCACACATTTAGAGTTATAACTCAACTTTTATTAACAATTTACTATCCTAGGAGGTAAAAGAATTATGTTATTTGACAAAAACGAAGGATTCGTAGTTAATGAATCCCATGAACCTGTAGTTGAATCTCATGGTGCTGGTATCGTTGATCAAGACGCTTTGTTAGAAAACATGTTGATCGATCAAATGAACCGTATGACTGACGAAGAATTTAGTGCTTACACTGAATCCGCTGACTTCCAAAACTTGGTAGAAGCTGGTGTATTGGGTCGTCGTTCCGTAGTTAAAATGACTCGTAAAGATGACTTGAACCGTCGTATTCACTTGGCATCCATTCAAATGGCTCGTGAACAAGGCGATGCTGACTGGGAAGCTCTTCGCAAAAACCGTGTTAATGAACGCCGCTTGTTGAAAAAGATCTACACTAAATATGCTAACCGTGTACGCCGTGATGCAATGCAATCTCAAAAACGTCTTATCAAATTGACTCCAGACGCTTTTAACTTCAACAAAATCGGTCGCTAATACCTGTTTATTGACCACCTCTTAAAATCTAAAAATATCTACACAATAAGACTACGGATTCATTTCCGTAGTCTTCCTTTTTGTGTCAATCTGTATTTTAAATATACACTATAAAAGTGGTAGTAGATTTATACAATCACGTTTACAACCTTATAAGGTTAAAAGTGATTAATTTAAGGAGGACAAAATGCAAGAAATGCAATCCGTTAGTAACTTCACTAATTATTACATCTATGCGGAATTAGTGAAAAAAGGGAAACTAAAAATTGATACTCGTGCCATAACGAGAGATAATTGGAATCACCATTTTCAAGGAATATTAAATATTTTAAGAGATGGTATTGAAATGCCAGCAGTACAAGGTTTATTTATAGAACCTTTCTTTGAAGGAAATCAAAGTCTATCGGTTGAACTTAATATCATGGATTATTTATTGAATCTCATGATGTGGTTCCCGATAGTTTATATAGAACAAACTATCAAACCAGAGCACTTATTTTTTGAGAAATTTACTACTGCCGATGCTATCAAAGCATATATCGATAAGAATATAATCGACCCAAATAAGATCTCTATTGAAAATAAGTTGCTTAATAATGCTATTGCTGATACAGTATATCATTTCTCTTATATTGATGAATTTGCTTTATTCTTAGCAAACACTTTAAACTTAGAAGATGATATTGATATCATGCAAAAGAGTAAAGATTACTTTAATCTATTACATGCTGATCTTAGTAACGTTCCTATTGGTGAAGTAAAAGATAAAGGTATGGAATTAGTTCATGATGCTATTGATAACTACATCATGAAATCTAATGAAATCGTTGGATACGATCATTGTCTCAAATATGCCTTTGGTGCACAAGAGGGTATTAATATTAGACAGTATAAAGAAAACAATATTAATATCGGTACCAAACCAGATGGGCAAGGATCTATCTATCATGATATTATTAATAGCTCTTATATTAATGGAGGTTTGAATAACCTTGTTGCGCAGTATATTGATAATGGCGCATCTCGTGTAGCACAAATTATCTCTAAAAAGAACGTTGGTGAATCTGGCGGTTTCTCCCGTATCTTAGGTTTGAATAATATGGATACTCATATTCATCCAGATAAAAATTACGATTGCGGCACAAAGAACTTTGTTCATATTACAGTTAAGGATAAGAAACATCTTTCAATGCTTGATGATAGATATTTCCGCTTTGAAAGATATGGTCTTGAATTTAAGATCAAAAGAACAGATTATGGTTTAATAGGACAAAAGATTTGGCTAAGAAGTCCTATTACTTGTAAATCTCATGCAGAAGGGCATGGTGTGTGCTATAAGTGCTATGGCGATCTAGGTCATACAAACAAAGATATCTCTATTGGCCGTATTGCTACAGAATTGATCACTTCTCAATATACTCAAAAACGTTTATCTGCTAAACATTTGCTAGAAACAGTTATCAAGATTATCAAATGGGTTCCTCAATTTAATGACTTCTTTGAAGTGGCAAATGTAAATGAGATTTCTCTTAAAGAAGATATCTTTAAAAATAAACAAATGTCTGGTTGGAAACTTAGGATCAAGACACAAGATATTCAATTAGAAAATGATGATGAATTCTTCAAACATAGATCCTTCTCTGATGATATGCATGCATCTGAAGATGATGGTCCATTTGTAGATCAATTCATTAACAGCTTTGAAATTATTACTCCAGATGATGAAGTATATACGAAAATAACTGCAGTGGGAGAAGATGGAAATCCTATTGATGAGAAATTATATATTTCTAATAAATTAGCTGCTATGATTTCTAAAGCTATTGAAGATGAAGATATTGTAATCGATAATATCGATGTAGATATTCCATTGAATGAATTACAGGATATTGAATTATTCTTATTGAAAATTCAAAACAATGACTTGGGTAAATCTCTTGATATCTTTACAGATACGATTAATAAGAAAGCTGTTACTAAATCTTATGATAAAGATACAATTGTAGAAGCATTGCAAGATGCAGCTATTCAAGGTGGTGTAAAATGTCAATCTATCCATCTAGAAACAATAATGGCCTCTCAGATTTGTGCGGACACGAGCAGATTAGAGATGCCTGATTGGTCAAATCCCGACGCTAAGTATGAGATCTTAACCCTCAATGAGGCCTTAACGGATAATAAGTCTGTAATCGTATCTTTGGATTATCAAAAGCTTGCTAAGGCATTATTCTATCCATTGAATAAGAAGAAAACAGCTCCTAGTATTCTTGATCCATTCTTTATGGATAAACCTAAGAAATTCCTTAATGCTCAACATGAAGTATGGGCAGAGGTTAATAAACCTAAGATCAAGAAAGGTGAATGTCCTATTGCATTTAATCATGATCATAAAGGTAAGAAAGCTCCTAGAGATATTAAAGCATTCTTAGCACCATTTAGAAATGAGCCTAAGACTGAATTAGACTAGGATATATGGTAAAATATCTGTGATACACCAAATGCGGGGTAGGGATTGATTTCCCTACCCCTATTCTTTTTTTGTAAAATTCGATTATTTCAGTTGTATACTATAATAGTGAATAGAGGATAAGAAAGTGAGAATCTATTCAATATATTTCATTTTACTATATTAATTTAAAAAGGAGAACAAAAATGAAATTCCAAATCACATTTACAGAAAAAGAATCCATGGTATTAGCTAATTTGATGCATAAGTTTGACTTTGAAGGCAATATGCGAAAAGTTGACCTTACAAAAAAATACCGCGAAGGAAACTCCGCGGGACACTTTGAATATTCTGGATTGTGTAAAGATAGTGGTAAAACTACAATCGATTTCGAAAGTCATGAGAAATTGACATTGGCTGCAGCAAGCGTATACGAAAAATATTCATATACAATTAATGGCATCGTATGCACAATTAAAGGCTTAGCTTTGAATATCAAATCTTTAATCAATAATTTCAATATTGATTACAAGACTTCTTTAAATAATGCATTCAAGGAAATCGATATTGAAGCGAAAGCTGAAAAAGCACGCAAGGAAGCAAAAGCTAAAGCAGAAGCTGACTTCAAACGTACGTTTGATCGCCTCAAACACATTGAAAAAACAGAAGATGATGACGACGAATTATACTAATCGTTAGTAGTCAGTCTTCGAAAAATAAAGGTGGATCAATTCCTGGCGGTTAATATCCGCCTTTATTTTTTTTGTTTTTAAAGGTATTTTTCTGGGTTACTACACATAAAAAGAACTCTAGTCAGATAATCTGACTAGAGTCTGAAGTGGTATTATTTTTTATAGGTTAATTTTTGAAAAGTATTAGAATTAATCGTAAGGTATTATAATGAAAAAGTTCTTCTGATCCACAAAAGTGTTGCCAATTGTGAATGGTCCCTCAGAGTAAGCAAGCAACTCTTTAAGGAGGTATTTTACTTTTAAGGAGAGTAATAGTTAAAAGTAACAAGTTAACAAAGGCTTATTATTTAAACAAAGGAAAGAATAATACCACCTCATCTAAATGTCAAGACAATTTCAGCTATAATTATATACTATAATTATGAAGTATTATATATTAATTTTAAGGAGGAAAAATAAAATGTTTGTATGTAATATTTTAGACTCTAGGAGGATATTAGATTGTAATGATCTATATCTAAATGCAGATCAAATGGTATATTATTTGCAGAATCAGATGTTATCATTCGCTTTTAAAGCAGATAGTTTTAAAAGAGATGGAACATTGATCGATGAATATGACTTCATTGATACAATGGTAACTAAGGTAGCTAATTATCTTGGTCAGATTCTATTTGATGGGAGTTTTATTTATGGTCATATCATCCTTGATTCTATATCATTAGAAGAATCGGATGGAAGAGAACTTATTAAAAAAGTTTTAAGTGAAGAATTCTTTGAGTTCTTTAAAACTCACTTCAAAAGATTTTATGATGTGCTTTATTCCAAGAAGTATTTTGTAAAAGGAGATTTTAAGTTCTTAGAGAATCATATTAAATCCATCATAGTATATTATTATGGTGAAGATATGAAAAGATTCTGGGAACCAAAGTTTGTAGTAGATTAATATAAAAGGGGTACAGGGAAATGATTAGGTTTAAATTAAAAGTAACGAACAAGAATAAGAATACTGTCGAAAGAATTCAGGATTATACATTTGAACCAGAGATGTTTTTGCAGGGATTGATCAAAGCTTTTGTTTTGTTAGATAAAAGATATTACCTTATTGAATACCAAAACTCTCCAAAGAATATGATGGTGGAGGTTGCTAAAGTTATAGCAAAGGTAATGAATAAGAAAGATGTATATGGATTTTATTTTACATCATCGACTGGAATGCATAGAAGCCATATTCTAAATGTAACATTCGCTAGAGGTGATGAAAATCTTGTATTAAAAGAAGCTTGTAAATATTATAACTTCAAACTTAAAGATTTTAAAGCTGTATATGTATTCTGTAAACAAGCTATTATCCTAAAACAGGAATTAGGATTAAACGCAATGAATGTCGCTAGAGATACTAATGCAGAATGTGTAAAATTGTATGGAAAGAAGTTGGAAAATATATGGTAGTATTAATGATTAAAAGCGAATATACCGATTTAATGGTTCCTAATAATGTTGGGGTGGAAGACTTCTTTGATATGATCCAACCAACTTTAAAAACTGCCTTTGAAACAGCTGAATTCAAATGTGAAATCAATAAAGATTCAGTTGGAATGAATAGAGGTAGAAGAGCTGATGAAGTATATTTCCAATTAGGGACAACTCTACATGAGATACTTTATAACCAAAAGAGATTTACATTAAGCAGTGGACAACCCGCATATTGTGATGGTATAAGTAATATAGAAAGCAGCACAATAGTAGATTACACAGCAAAGGAGTTTGTAAAACTAGATCCAGCTAAGTTAAAACTAGTTATGAGAATAACTCCAAAATTTGAAAGGAAATTTAAGAAAAAATGATCAATTTTTATCATAGTGAACGCAAAGAATTTTTAGCATTGAATCCTAAATCATTCTATGCGATGACTGAGGTATTATTTAAAAAATGTCGTACTATGACAGATACGTATTATAACAATGCTAAAGAGCTTAGCAAGATTCTATATAACAAAAGAATCGACTTTAAAAATGAGGATAAAGAGTTTGTGACGTTCTCTAAAATAATTTGTACTAGAGAAGATAAAATGGATCTCATAAAAATAATATCCAAAGATCTTGGATTGGATAGCCAAAAGCTATTATTATCTTTAGAAGTTCATCATAGAACTATGAAGGAAATAGAAAATGTTATAAAGACTCTTAGACCTTAACAAGAAATAGAGAGCAGATCAATTCTGCTCTCTTTATTTTTTTATCTGCAATCTTGGTTGTATACTATAAATATGAGAAATGAGACGATATAGTAATCTAAATTAAGGAGAAATATAATGAATAATGTAAATAGCAAAATAGAAATGCGTAAAACTACTACCATTATCCACAACTATGAGCCTGGTGATAATGAGTTTATTGAACGCAAATTCTCAGTATACAATAAAGCATATCATAGATTAGAAGCTAAGGGTATGTATTATGATGCAGAAAAGAAAGATTTATATCTTCCTGCTGGTATAGAACAATATTACATAGAACGATCTTTTGGTAGAGATATCTTCCATAAAGTAGGTCCTGATAAATTTGCTAGGGTAAGTGGAGTAAAGTTAAAATATACCCCAAGAGATGAAAAACAAAAAGAGGCTATTAAATTCTGTTTAGGAATACCCCCATATGAAAAGAATGAAAGATCTGCTCAGTTACAAGTAAATCTAAATACAGGTGTTGGTAAAACATATGTAGCCATAGTAACCTTTGCATATCTTTCTATGAGAACTATGATGATCACATCTTCATTAGATTGGATAGATCAATGGAGAGAAAAGATCAAAGAATACACTAATCTTAGAGATGATGAGATTTATACCATAGCAGGTGTTGGATCTATTGCTAAACTTATTAATGGTATGAAAGATGTATCCAAGATTAAATTCTTCTTATGCTCTCATAGTACTATTAAGTCCTTTGCTAAGAAATATGGTTGGGATATGGTATCTGCTCTATTTAGAAGATTAGAAATTGGTGTTAAGATATATGATGAAGCACATTTATGGTTTGATAATATCTGTATGATTGACTTCTTTACAGACGTGGCAAAGACTTATTATTTAACAGCCACTCCTATTCAATCTGATTTCTTTAATAATAGAATATACCAAACAGCTTTTAAAACAGTTCCATCTATTGACTTGTTTGATGAGGATAAAGATCCTCATACTAGTTATATATCTATGCTGTTTAATTCCCATCCTAAAGCAACAGATATATCAGCTTGTAGTAATATCTATGGATTTGATAGAGTTAAATATACTGAGTATCTCACATTTCAAGAAAACTATTATAAGATACTTAAGATATTAATGGTTATGATAGAACAAACTGTATCACCGCAAGGCAAAGTTCTAATATATATTGGAACTAATTACGCTATTATGAGAACCTATTATTGGATAAAGTACTATTATCCTAATTTAAGTGTAGGGTTATTCTCATCTTTAGTTCCAAAAGAAAGTAAGACTAAAGAGCTTAATAATAGGATTATTCTTACTACTACTAAATCGGCTGGTGCTGCATTAGATATTCAAGGACTAGAAATGACTATAGTTCTTAATGAACCATTCAAATCTCAAGTATTAACTAAACAAACCTTTGGTAGGACTAGAGCTCATAATACAAGATATGTAGATGTAGTAGACGTTGGTTTCTCTACTTTAAAACACTATTATGCTTCTAAGAAACCTCTATTTAAAAAGATTGCAACAGATTGTGTAGAAATACAATTATCAGATTATGATATTAATCAAAAGCTATTAGAGATTGAAAGAGAAGAAAAGAGAAGATTACAGCTTATACAAGACAGGCCTAATTTGAAACAAGTTGTTGAATTAACAAAAGAAGCTGGAGAAGGGAATTAATCCCTTCTCCAATTCTTTGTGCAGTAAATTGAAATTTTTCTACAAGTATTGTGTTTCTATGTCATAACATACATTTTGGTCAAAGTTTACACCACGGTAACTCAATAGAATCATAAAATGTACAAAAATGAACCTATCATCTTTTAATTAAGCAGTTTCTAAATTAAGCTAGTATTTCTTTCATTACAGTTTTATATAAAAGGTTTGATGTATTGTCATTATACATTCTTAATATTGGTTACTTGAGGTAATGAGAATACTGTTTAAATTTAGGCCACAATTATCCTTGATTTGTTGTAACAAGTTTTGTGTGGAAAAATAATTATTTATTTTTAATACCGTGCTCTTTATTAGGATTTTGATTAAAATCTGATAGGATTTTATGAAAGAGATCAACCAAGGAATTGTTGCAAAATACTTTTTGGAGAAAGTTAAATGTTACGATACCATTGTAGTTGGAAAAGTATGTGAAAAAACTTACAATAGTAGGTCATAATATTTAAGAGAGTTTAAGGTGAAGCTAAATATTGAATATAATGTATAGAGCATTTTCTGATTAGAAAAACTTTTTGGTCTAATTTATACTCACCTTAAAAATGTATTTTCATACAACACTATTTTTTTTATTAAGTTTTAAAATCTCTTTCATTATTATTTAGTTAGGATTTTCATTTAGAATTAATATTGGGCTCCACCCATATCTCCTCCATCCATACCAGCGGATACAGGTTTGTTAGCAGCTGTTTTAGCTTTAGCCTTGTCAGCCATTGCATTAATCTTATCCATTGGTAAGAAGGAATCATAATAGTATTCCATAAGAAGAGAAGTAAATGCTAATTTCTCTTGTTCATTTTGAGAGGAACCGAATTTCATTTGAACGATATTTTGAATCAACTCTTGAGACATAGACAAGATTTGAGATGTATTAGTAAAGTTCAACATGATTGGAGGGGGAAGCTCTACTTTAACAATAGAGTTTGTATTGTATTCATATTGATAGAGTTTAGTATAGATAGCAGATAAGATTGGCTCATATAGTTTTTGTCTAGCATAAACCTTAATAAGGAATCTAGCATTACTCATAGTAAGATGAGTAGCTGTAGATTCTTGATATCTACTGTTTACCATTTCTAGAGAAACACCAGTTTGATTTACAGCCATTTCTTCTAGCATATTCATAAATTCTGTTTTAACTTCTACGTTTTGACCAGGCATAATTTCAAAACTTACAGGAGATTCCCCATTAGCATTTTGAGGAATTACCAAGTCATTAAATCTACCAGTAACGTTCATAATGTTATTCATATTTTCGATTTGACGAAGATTGAAGTTAGAACGTTTGATTTGGTTAATTACATTAAGAAGTACTGATGTAATATTTGTATCAATTGTTTGTTTTACATGATACAATCGTTTATCATAACCACGAGTTAATAATGCAATTGTATTAGAGATATATAAGCAAGTATACAACTTAGCTGGGAATAAGGATTTAACAATATCAGATACACCACGATGAGTTTTCTTATTCAATTCGAAGTAAGAATGAATAATATCAGATGGTGGGATAAAGCTAATACGAAGTTTAGTAGTCTTACCATTATTATCGGCATTGTATTTCAATACAGTATAGATCTCTTTAGCAATATCTTGATTAGAATTAATGAATTTCTTATCGATTCGTTGAGCAATCTTTCTAGCGATTTTCATAAGAACTTCATTGTCTTGAGTAGAAGTACCACCATTTGCTTCATTTTCTCTAGCAGTTCTTCTAGGTCTCATACCACCTAATGTAGAAGTAAATGTCATTTGTTCTTCTGCATTACCACCATTAGGATCGTTCATTTCGATATAATAATATCCTAGGCATGTATTATTGATATAGATAGGTTTTACTCTATCATGTTCTAAGATCTCAAATACAGCACCAGGAATTTCCAACTGTTCTGCATCATTAGCTTTTGTTGGTTCATCTAAATCTTTTAATCCATCATCAGCTAAACTAGTAGGACCTTCTAAAGTTCCTCCTTGAGCAGCTTTCTTTAATTTTTTATTAATATTTTTGAAATAAAGAGAGTTAGAAAGATATGCATTGCGTGCAGAACCAAGCGACTCCTCACCAAATAGAGAGACCGTTTCGCTGAAAATGCGTCTCATATTACATTCCTGAGCAATGATACCAGGAATTACTCCTGTTTTGTTTATTTCAATATCTAATCCAGAATATTCGATATTATTAGATTTTAATCCTTCTAAACTTGAATCTGATAAAGTAGATTCAGATAAATCATATAGATCTTGAGCTCCAAATGATTTTAGTTTAGATTCATCAGTATCTGTATATCTAAAACTTAGAGTCTCATTAATAGATTGCAATCCTTCATTAATAGATTCTTCTGTAAGGATTCCTTCTTCAGATAATAGACTTGCACCGTCTGTTCTAGCAATAAGTTTTTCTAGAGCTCTTTTATATGGAACAATATATACAAACTGTTCACCATATTTTGCTGTCTTAGAATATAATTCATTTCTAAAAGCTTCTAAATCATATTTTCTAGCAAACAGTTCTAAGTCAGAACCATCAGCTTCTGATTTATTATTGTTATTCGTAATTCCAGCACCAGCAACATTTTCGATACTAATACGAACAGCATCATCATTAAAGTGGTCTGCAGATAATACATTATCTTTTTTAATATCTAATGCCTCATCTAGTTTAGGCATATATTTACAAACAGTATCAATTTCTCTGTCTAGATCTCTAACCAAAGCATTTTGGGAATAGATATCCATGATATCTGCTAATACTGTTTCATCTTCTAATGCAGATCTGATTTCATTAAGGGAATCAGTATCATTTCTGGCTAATGTTCTAGCATAGAGATCAGCCATATTTGTTCCGCCATTTTGAGCTTTGGCTTTATCAATAAGACCTTCTAAGTCATCATCCATCTTACGTTTGATACTATCAATATATTTACTATTATCATTATTCGTAAAATATGTATTCTTATATAGGTCATCAATGTTAGCTTGGATACTACCAGCAATTTTCTTATTTGTATCCATGCTTACAATAGGTAGCTCATCTGGTGTCGGAGTACGTCTTCCTTTTTTATTGTCGTCAGCCAATGATTTGTACCTCCTAAAAATAAAATGTCGATTTTAGCAATAATTACCTTAATGTACCGGGGATACTATTTAATCACTTTGACATAAAGAACCTCTATACCGCCGAAACGGTATAGAGGGATAGATTGTGTATTATTAATCTTAGATAGTAGATTTAAGGTTAACAATGCTATCATATGTTGGGGAATCTGCAACAGTAGCGTCAGCAGAACCAGCATATACTTCAACAGCTGCTTCAGGATGCAAGGATTTGTTGAGGATATTGTATCCGAATTCCATTTCATCGAAGCAAGTGTGTTTGTTAATGAAATCTAAGAATTCCACTGCACGTTGGTTTACAATTCGACCAGGAATTGGGAAACCATTGAATTGCAATGCGATTTCAGAGAAGTTGATTTCACCACGAGTTACGTTGTAAATAGAAGTATTAGCAACGTTTGGTTGGCAAGAAGCAAGGATGTATGCTTTTTCAACATTCAAGCCAGTGTTATCAGTTACGATCAATAAGAAATGGAAGATTTCAGATTGGTAACCTTTAGTAAGACCAGCATTGTCTTTACCTGTGTATTCAGGATATTTAAGCAAACCATTGTAACGTTTGAATTGAGTACGAGGGTCTTTTACACCACGAATGAATAATTCGTTAACCTTAGTAATCAAAGAACCAGAACGTTCGTAATAGTTCATGCTGAAGGAAGTACCACCTTGTTCAGTAGTTTTTGTAATAATATTGAGATCAGTGATACCATTTGTTAATTGGTTAGTTTCTGCACCGATATCTTCAATACCTTGAGCACCACGGAATTCATATTCTAAGATATGACGGTAGTTACGAATCAAAGTATCATATGTATTATTACGGCTTCTAAGAGCTGTCAAGAATTTAGGAATATCAAGACAGATCAAGAAGGAGTACCCAGTTTCGTACAAATCAAATTGTTGAAGATTTGTGAAGTCTGTTACACCACGCATCAATGTATATTTGGTTACATCGCGAGGGTCGAGGGTACTGTCAAAAATATTGCTTACGGTTTCTTTAGACATTATTTATTACCCTCCTATTAATCCAACGCAATAATCTTGAAGATCTCTGTTTGAACGAAATTACGGAATTTAACGTACAAGCAAGCATAGATAATTTTATTGGAATTATATAATGCATTGGATACGTATTCGATTTCGAAGGAAGAGAACAAGTTAGAATAACGGTTAACGATCAAGTCGTTTACGTCTTTCTTATACTTAGTCAAGTCATCACCATCAAGGAAGCTATAACGGATCTTAGGACAAAGTTCACGAATAGCTTTGATTACTTGTTGAACGGCTAGAACGTTATTGATCCAAGATAATTGAGTATATCTTGTTTGAGAAGTATACTCAGAGTTCATAGTCAATACATCACCATTATAGAAAGATAAGTAGTTGATACGAAGATCATCTAATTCTTTGAATTGGTTAACGTATGGAGTATGTTTTGGAGCAAAGTTCAATGTACCTTCAACATATGTATCATTAGGGATAATGATTTCATATTTTTGACCACAGAATGGACGGTTACGACCATTGATGAAGTGTTTAACAAATAGACGAGTTAAGTCATAAGTAACTGTAACAGGAATTTGTTTCTTAGTATAAGGATCATAAATTTCGTAAGAGTTCATGTATGTTGCACAATAACGATTCTTAGCGTTTTCATAATCTTTAATACGAAGTTCTTCAATGGAGTTAATGTTTAGACCCATATCACGGAAGTATACGAAGTCTTCACGGAATGCAGCCAATTGTTCAATAGCACGTTTAACTGGTTTTGGATAGTTAGCATCGAAAATACAGTCAATACGGTTATTATCCAAATCATAGATATCATCAGAGAAAGAACCGTCGAAAGCTTTGATCAATTCTGCTTCATATTCTTTAGCTTTAATAGGACGATCGCCAAAGGAACCATTAGAACCATTTTGCAATCTGATACCCATTACGTTAGAAAGGTTTACACCATCAGAAACGTCTACAGCAAGGTTATTGTAATCACGACCATTCAAATCTGTACCGAACAATACGTCAGCCATTTTGAAGTCATCATCACCAATTAAGTAACCTACGTTGTTTACGAATGCATCATATTCGTCATCGAAGAACAATGCACGAAGTTGACGAGATTGCATACGGATTGCATTAGACAATGCCATATTTTTATCTTTTTCAACAACGTCTGGGTTCATTGTGAAGGAAATAGTTTCTAATGTAACACCATTTTCGATAATATCGATGAAATAGCGCACATAGGAAACTGGATGGGAGCTAGTAGTGTCAGAATAAATACGGAAAGATTTATTAGAAGCACCACGACCATTATCAGCTAACAAGAACAATACATATTCGTCATCTTCACCGATTTCATGTTTATGACCGAAATCGTTTTTCAAGATTTTACCGAATTTTTTAACATCATTGCCATCAGAAGCAACAGATTTCAAACGATAAGTGATTTTAACGAAGTTTTCCAATACTGGGATATTAGGAATACCATTAGTATTAGCATCTGTTGTAAGTCTGTTAGTTGTAGGGTTAGTGAACAATGGAAGACCATTGTCATTTGTTTTTTGTTTCTTTTCGTTCTTAACTTCTGCAACTACACCAATATTTGCAAGAGTAGCATCAGTAGCAACAATACGTTTGAAAGTAACGTAGCCACCAGCATTGATAATATTTGCAGCTTGGATTAAAGGTTGACCATGTTTGGAGTAAGAAGGAGTTTTACCGTATAAATCAAAAAATTCATTACCGAAAACTTTATGTTTCCATTCTTCAGGACCTTTATCAGCAGAACTTGCGACCATGAATATCGGACGGTCAGTAGTGTCTTCTGTAATGCTCGTAAGAGATCGAATATCAGACTGATCGTCGATGATGGTAGTTACACCAGGAGCTGGCATATCGAGTTCCTCCTTTTTCATTAAATAAAAAAGTTATTAATTTTTCGAAAAACTAATAATTTGAAATCATTACAATCAATGATTATTAGTGATTCTATATATATAGAACCTAAGGATTATCATATTTCACTATAATGACTAGGACACATAGCAAAAAATGGCCCCCAGATTTAATATAATGTTATACTAGAGCCTTCTAGCTTGATTGCTAGTTCTCCCCTACTAAGATCTCTTCTAAAGGTGTTTCTTTAGGATTTTCATTAAGCATAGCAGCTAATACGGACTCATCAAAGTCTTCAGAGATTAAAGCTGTATATGGAGAAATAAGTCTAGATACATTACGGAGCGACATGGACTTATATGCATTCATATCTTTAGAACCAGATAATCTGAATGGAATAGTTTCGTCATCTTTAGCTCTACAAGTTTCAGAAATAGCAAAGCCAAACATTTGGTTATTAATCCCATAAGAGAAACCATTGATTGCCATATTGTCGATAACCAAGTCCTGAATATCTTGATATGGAATAGTATTGATAATATATCCAAGCATAAAGAATAGATTAAGCATCTTTTCACAATTACCAACGAATTTGATAACCTTTGTAGATACAATGATTTGATCATCATCTCTATATCTAAACACTCTATAATCTTCTGGATCGCTATTCGCAGTAAGTTTAAGTTTCTTAACCTTAGTAACCTCATAAGGTCTAGTAGCAAACATAGATGGGAATTTAAACATTCTCAACCCATCATTTTTACCAGTTTCGATATCTTGAACAGTATAGTTGAAAATACCCATAATATTGATATAATCACCTTCTTGTTCTGCAATATTTCTATCGAAATACTTCTCTGGTATATAAGCTACCATTTCTTTACCCTTAGCTGAGAATAAAATAGATTCTTTCTCTTGCTTGCAGAAATAAGGAAGTTTAGCCATTAATTTTCACTACTTTCTTCTCCAATATTATAGAGAGATTTAAAATAAGGGAATGCTAGTTTATTTTCTTCAGTAAAATCTTCTGATCCAATAAAGGAATGTTTGATTGCCATCTTAGCAATAGATTCTCTTTGTTTAGGATCTGCTCCATTGTCTAAAAGATATTTAGCAATAACAAATTGACCATGTTTCAATGCATTGTAATAAGGCCAATTATTATAGCAATCTACCTTAGCTCCTAGAGAGTGCAAATATTTTACAATCTCTAAATCTAGCTTAGCAGCTTCATTAAATCCTAGTTCATCTCCGATATTACCAAAGTTTTCATATAATGGTTTGATATTGTGCTCATTAGCGAACTCTACTAACATTTTCAAACCATCTAAGTTTTTACAATAAATAGCATCCATCATAATATCTTCTATACGGAAATATCTATTGATTGTTTTATAATTATCATATACTACAGTCATTACCTTCTTGACTACAGATTTCTTTGCTTTTGGAGATTGGATAACCGCTGATAATACATCTTCATCTAAAGAAGAAGAATGAATTAGAATTAAAGAATTGATTACACTATCTAATCCTTTATCTAATACCTCAGCCCATAATAAAGGATTATTATAAAACTTTTTATGTTTTACAATAAAAGGTTTCTTTTCTTTAAACTCTTCTGTATTAATGTCTTTCTCCATAGAGTATTTGTAATTGTAATCTCTATAATTAATACCATGAGCTAATAGACAGCTCATCAGTTGACTGTCAGTGATAAGTGCTTCACCCATATTGACTCATCTCCTATTCTAAAAATATCTATTATAAGTAAGTCAAGGAAATAGAAAATACCCTAAGGAGAATTAACTCCTTAGGGAATTATTTTAGTTATTGCAATTATCGTTGCAAATACCAGCTCTTTCTTCCCAATCAGCACTCATATTAGTACCGAAGTTATTAAAGCGTCTATCTGCAAAAAGAATTAAACCATTTTTATACATTACTTCTTCATTATCATGACAACCGCATTGGTTTTCATAACCATCTACTGGTACATCAAATTGCTTAATAACTTTAGGCATAGAAGTATTTGCTCTACCAGCATTTTTGGCAATAGGAGTTGTATCAGCTTTAGAAGCAGTGATTACACCTTCAGAAGTATTGCCTCCAGTTGTGACACCATTACTATAAACGCCACCTTTAATTACAGCATTTACAATAGTACGGCCAACTTTAGTACCGCCAATAATTGTACCACCTACTAAAGTACCTCCAGTAGATACTAGATTGCCAGTAGTTTTACCACCTTCAATAGTAAATTGTTTACCATTGATACAACCAGTAGCTACACCACCTTCACCAGTACCGCCTTTAGTAGTACCACCAGTAGTGATATCACCAACTGTAATACCTCCAGTAGTTACCATATCTTCACCAGTAATAACACCATTAGTCAAAATACTGTTATTGATAACTGGGTTAATGATAGTACCATTAGAAGTTTTACCACCAGATACAATAGTATTGATTGCAATTACATTGGAAATAGTACCAGTAACTGTAGCTTTGGATACGATTTCTGTTTTAGGATCTTTTTCACCATCAACACTACCAGATCTTAGAATACCATTAAGGATTTGACCTTCTGTAATAGTGCCATTCATAGTTTGACCATTGATAACTGTAATGGAAACCATACGGTCATTCTTACCTTGAGCTAAACCATCAACTGTGTAACCATTAATTTTACCATCGATAATAGTACCTTCAATAAGGTTACCATTTTTATCAATGATAGCATTTACTACGACAGCATCTTTAATCACTTCTGCAGTTGTAGTACCATATCTATGGATAGAGTTATCAATAGTAGGATTTTGATCTGCATATTTAGAATATTCTGATACTCCTCGTAGTTGATCAGATTTGATAACTGTTCTACTAGTTGTATAATCTACAGAACTATCTACGGCTAATTTAAATAGAGTATTGTTATTACAATCATAAGTCTTATAAATATCTGTAAGCTTACCAGTAACTTGTTTTAATACTCCATCTTCTACATATTGGAATGTGTAAACCTTTCCTGCTTCTAATTCAAGAGAAACATTCATACTAGAATCGCTATATTTGATTGTAACGACTAGAGTACATTTTTGATTTACATCAACACCCAAAATCATAGAAGGAGTACATTGACAACAAGCAATATTTAAAGGACCATCAGCTCTATATAAACCACTCATCTGACCTGGAGTGATATTAGAATTCTTTGTAGTAGTATAGTCAGAGCAACATCTTCCACCAACTGTTCCGCCATTATATGCTGGAGTTGGATCAAATACATGATTGATATCATAGCAATCATTATTGCTAGCGACAACAGTGTATTGATTTTTAGAATTGCAAGATTTGCATTCAGGCATTTGCTTTTACCTCCTTTAGAAATTAGTATTATAAAGATGTGAACACACAAGAAGATGGATAAGGGAAATTAATCCCTTATCCATGTAGTTTATTGATCAATTCGTTGAACTGTAACATTTGTTGCTTCTTGTAGTGGGGTATCCTTGATATCCTCTACATCAGCTGTAATTTCTTTAGCTCTTGCTTCTAATTCTTCCTTAGTAGGAGGATTTGTAGCACTATAAACTAGTACTAATAGTTTAAAGAACTCTCTAATTTGATTATTAACTTCTGGATACTCATCGACTTGTTTTTGAGTCATATAAGACCAGATAGAGATATTCTTCATAAGCATCATAATGAAGAAGTTAGTACAAGCATCAAATGGAGATACTTTTCTAGCTACTTTAGATAATACAATAGAGAATAGAGCTCCAAAGTCATATTTCTTTTCAGCTCCATCTTTTAATCTAAATCCAAAGTGCACTAATACTGCATCAGCTAATTCTGGTAAGAATGCATTAAATTCAAATCCAGATTTATTTCTAGCAGTATATAGATCTTCAATAGATCTTCTTAATCTAACTTCATTATTGTAGATTTTTAAGATATTAGTTTTCAAAGCATTAATAAAGATTGCAGGATATGCTTGAGAAGTAAAGTTAGCCATCTTATAAGCTAAGTAAACTTTATTGATGAGCTTTTTGGTTTCATCATTATCTTTATCAGCTTCGGCTTTGAGTTCTTCTACCATAAGATCTCTTTTCTTAAGATCTTTATCTTCATAATAAATATCAAAGATCTTTTGAATATATTTAGCATTTAATTTAGTATGTTTAAAGAATAGAGATCCAGAAATGTCGTGCTTACCTTTGAATAGAGGTTCATTTAGTTCTTCATCTAATTCAGCCTCTAATTCTTTAATAGTGCGATTCATTTCTTCAGTTTCGTTTTCAAGAATTTCAGATGGTTTCAAGATTGTTTCTTCAGTCATAAAATCCTCCAAGTATTAACCCATAGTAGCTGCAACTTTAGGATCGAGGGCTTCGAAATAATCTTGTTGCATTTTTAATCTAACTAATGTGATGATATCACCACGAAGAATATCATTATTAATCAATTGATTATATAATACGAATAATGGGATGCCATTAGTAATTTGAGATAAGAATAGATTAACAATGTTGAAATCATTACCATATGCATAACTGTATACAGTACTATCATTAACTTCCATATTCTTAATATAAGATAGTACCAATGGTAGATTTGCAGTAATAACTAATAAAGCATTATCTTGACCAAATACAGCTTTACCATAATTAGAGCTCATATCTTTATTTAGTTTCAATTGTTCTAGATTGAAAGTAGAATAAATATTATCTCTTTCTTCATATAAGAATCTAGAGAAGAAGGATACTAAATAATTATTGAAATTGGATACGAAGAAATCATAAATAAACATTGCAGCCAAATATAAATCAGTATCTTCATTTTCAATAAATTGGAATCCATATTTTTTAGAAACGGATGAAATCACATCTCTATACATTTCTTTCTCTTTAGCAGAGATTTGCTCTTGGTCATATGGATAAGTAGTATAGAGTTGTTGGAAAGTTTGTTTAAAAGCTTTTACGATATTTGGTTTAGGAAGAGTATCAAAGCGATTAAACATTTGAGTCAAAGTATCTTCTATAACATTCATAGCATAATCGCTATCAAATTGTACTAGAATACTAGCTAACTGATTATCAGATTGAAGCTCGTATTCTCTGTTGTTCATAAGGAAAT